>Ga0307515_10000294_pt1 | contig 123065 bp, 100 predicted proteins | sample 17_EM_MG_FD_194513 | JGI IMG/M metagenome (GOLD analysis project Ga0307515, IMG submission 194513) | Populus trichocarpa ectomycorrhiza microbial communities from riparian zone in the Pacific Northwest, United States - 17_EM | ecosystem: Host-associated > Plants > Roots > Unclassified...
CCCTCGCCTCAGCCCTCGCCTCAGCCCTCGCCTCAGCCCTCGCCTCAGCCCTCGCCTCAGCCCTCGCCTCAGCCCTCGCCTCAGCCCTCGCCTCAGCCCCCGCCCCAGCCCCCGCCTCGCCCTCGCCCTCCACATGCTGCGGACCTTGATACGCGCAAGTGTCGACCGAACCCGAAATCAACTAAATCGCCATCCCGCACCCCTCCGGAGACCGGAGCTGCACAGCCCCCTGTTGGAGCTGCGCGCCACCCTGACGGGCGTTGCCGACAGCACGCGAGGCACTCCCGAACAACACTCCAGGAGCGAGCCGCAATTCTTCAAGATCGGCCGTGTTCGCCCGTCCACCGGGCAGACTCGGTGGATTGTTCGGGTCGGTGCGGCCGCGAGGAACTGACCGACGGCCGCTGTCGATCTTGGTAGCCCGTGGCCCGGCTGGATTGCCGGGTTCGGTCGGTCGCGCCGCTGGCCTGCTCGGGCCGCTGCCGGATCTTGTGGCGGCGTGGTCTGCTCCGCGCCGGCACGCAACCATGTCGATTGAGGGTCGGTGCGTCGGCGAGGATCTCGTAGCGATCCGGCTAGCTCCGCACCGCTACGGCACAACATCGGCCTGGCACCGGGGCAGCCGAGGCGCAGGTCTACGTAACTGGCCTGGCGGCTGGGCGAGGCCCTCGTTCACGGTCCGCGGGTGACGGCCTGCGAAGCGGTAGATTGCCTGGTCCCCGCGATGTCGCACAGGAGTCACCGGGCTGGCTGACGTGCCGCGTGACCTAGTCGCAGGCAGCGGCCCGCAGGCAGCGGCCCGCAGGCAGCGGCCCGCAGGCAGCGGCCCGCAGGCAGCGGCCCGCAGGCAGCGGCCCGCAGGCAGCGGCCCGCTCGCAGCGGCCCGCTCGCAGCGGCCCGCGCTGACCGCCGATCGGCTTCCTACCGTCAGTGTGTCGGGGCTGCGGCGTCCGGGCTGGGGAACTCGACCGCAGGCCCGGCAGCGCCCGAGGCGAGGGAGTCCGCAGACTCGACCGCCGGAGCCGTGACCTCCTCCGCCGGCCGCTCGCGGCGCCGGCGTAGCTCGGCCGGGAGGGCCAGCGCGGCCACCACCAGCCCCACCCCGCCCACCGCCGTGAAGCCCCAGGCCGGCGACCAGGTGTCCATCACCACCCCGGCCAGCGGCGCGCCTAGCGCCACACCCACCGTCAGCGACGAGTTGTGCAGCCCCATCGCCTCCCCTCGCGCCGACGCGGGCGTGAGCCTGCTCACCGCGTCTGCCGTGGCGGTGATCGTCGGGGCACAGAGTGCACCCGCCGGCAGCAGCAGGAGCGCGAGCAGCCACCAGTGGCCGCCGGCGAGCCCGACCGGGATCGTCAGCAGGGCCATCGGGGCGAACAGGGCCAGCGGGGGCAGGCCCTGCTTCACCGTGCCGTAGGAGAAGCCGCCCAGCAGCGAATATGCCGCCCACAGGCCGAGCACCGCCCCGGTCCACTCGACCTCGCCCGAATTTTGCAGGACCGCCACCACTGCCACGTCTGTGCCGCTCAGGACGAGGGTCGCGGCGCTGCTGATCGCCAGGACGGCCACCAGGCGGGGCTTCAGCCAGGTGCTGCGGGGCACCCGAACGCTGGCCGAGATCGGGGTTTCGTGCTTGCCTCGGATCGGCGGGTTCAGCAGGTACAGGCCGATGCCGGACAGCAGGATGCCGGTGCCGACCGCGAGCATCGCCACCCGGGGGCCCGCCGTGGTGCTGATCAGCACGCCCAGCGCCGGGCCTGTCATGAACGACAGCTCCGTGGTGATCGAATCCAGGGCGAAGGCCGGCAGCCGGTGCGACTCGGGCGCCAGCGCCGCGATCGATTGCCGGGCGACCGAGAACGCCGGCAGGGTCAGGAAGCCGCCCAGCAGTGCCGCGATCAGCAGCGCCCAATACGGCATGGCCTGGGCCGTCGTCCAGAAGGTCACCTCGGCCAGCGTGGTCAGCACCAGCACCGGGCGCAGGCCCTTGCGGTCGGTGATCCGGCCCATGACCGGCGCGCCGATCGAGCTGCCGACGGTGAAAGCCGCGCCGACCAGGCCCGCGGCGCCGTAGCCGAGGTGGAGATCGAGGGTCACGTGCAGGGTCAGCGTGACCGTGCCGGCGGTGATCGGGATGCGGGCCAGCGTCGCCATGATGAGCAGCGAGCGGATCCCGCGCAGGGCGAGCGTTTCCCGGTAAGGCGTGAGTGTCATTGCGGTCCTAACCTCCGCCGGACAGTGTCCAGCAGGGGTACGACATCCCCAAACCGGTTAGGGCAGGACCACCGGGCTGCCGGTGGTGGCCACCGAGGCCGCCGCGAACTGCGCCAGCGCCGCGTCCGTGGTGACCGCGGCCACCCCGGCGGTCAGGTCCAACAGCACCGTGGTGGCGAATCCGGCCCGCTGGGCGTCCAGCGCGGTGGCCCGTACGCAATGGTCCGTGGCGATTCCCACCACCTCGACCTCGGTCACCGAGCGGGCCCGGAGCCAGTCCGCCAGCCCTGCGCCGTCGGTGGTGTGTCCCTCGAAGCCCGAATACGCCGCCGCGTGCGCACCCTTGTGGAACACCGCCTCCACCCGCGAGGTTTCCAGCGCCGGGTGGAAGGACGCCCCGTCCGTGCCCACCACGCAGTGCGTCGGCCACGTGTCGACGAAGTCCGGGTGCGCGCTGAAGTGCGGCCCCGGGTCGACGTGGTAGTCCTTCGTTGCGACGATGTGGTCCCAGGTGCCCGACTTCAGGGCCGCCGAGATCCCCGCGGCCACTCCCGCCCCGCCCGGCACGGCCAGGGAGCCGCCCTCGCAGAAGTCGTTCTGGACGTCGACGATGATGAGCGCGCGCGACATGGTCAAACCCTCTCAGGCGGTCGGGACGACGGTTACCGGGATCGCCGGATCCCCGGCGGAGAGCTTCAGGCCCTCCCATGGGATCGAGATCAGGCACTGGCGCAGGTGGTCGCGGGACTCGGTCAGGGCCGGCAGCGGTGCGACCTCCCCGCCCACCACGAACGAGCGCTGCAGCAGCCGGTCGTTGGTGTAGTGGTCCGGGACGCCCTGGGACACCACGATCTCCTCGGTGGCCGTACCCGTGGGCTTGTGCCGCCGGATGGCGGTCTTGCGGCCGCCGACCGTGGCCTTGTTCTCCGAGCGCTTCACCACGGGCCGGCCCTCGACCTCGACCAGCTTGTAGACCAGGCCGGCCGTCGGCGCGCCGGAGCCGGTCACCACCGCCGTGCCCGCGCCATACATGTCGACCGGCTCCGCCGCCAGCGTCGCGATCGAGTATTCGTCCATGTCGCCGGAGACGATGATCTTCGTCTCGGTGGCGCCGAGGGAGTCGAGCAACTCGCGGGAGTGCTGGGCCAGCACCGACAGGTCGCCCGAGTCGATGCGGACCGCGCGCAGGCCCGGTCCGGCCACGGCGATCGCGTTGCGGATGCCCTGGGCGATGTCGTATGTGTCCACCAGCAGCGTCGTGTTCTTGCCCAGCGCCGCCACCTGTGAGGCGAACGCGGCCGGCTCGTCGTCGTGCAGGAGCGTGAACGCGTGTGCCGACGTACCCGTGGTGGGGATGCCGTAGCGGCCGCCGGCCGCGAGATTCGAGGTCGAGGCGAAGCCGGCCAGGTAGGCCGCGCGGGCCGCGGCCACGGCGGCCTCCTCATGGGTACGGCGGGAGCCCATCTCGATGATCGGCCGGCCCCGGGCCGCGGTGACCATCCGGGCCGCTCCCGCCGCGATCGCGCAGTCGTGGTTGAGCACCGACAGGATCAGCGTCTCCAGCACCACGCACTCGGCGAAGCGGCCGGACACGGTCAGGATCGGGGAGCCGGGGAAGAACAGCTCACCCTCGGCATACCCGTCGATGTCGCCGGTGAAGTGGTAGTCCGTGAGCCACGCCGCGGTGGTCTCGTCGACGATTCCGGACCGGCGCAGGAAGTCGATGTCCTCCGGCGCGAAGCGGAAGTCGCGGATCAGCTCCATCAGCCGGCCCTGCCCGGCGGCCACGCCGTAGCGGCGCCCGGTCGGCAGCCGCCGGGCGAACACCTCGAAGACGCTGCGGCGGTCGGCCGTACCGTCCTTGAGGGCGGCGCTGACCATGGTCAGCTCGTACTGGTCGGTCAGCAGCGCGGGAGCGAAGTCGGTCACTGATCCACCTTAGGCGTGCGTTTGCGGAAGCAGGCGAAGGGCCGGAGCCAGCTCGACCCTGCCGTTCACGCCCAGCTTGGTGTAGACGCGCTGGAGATGATTCTCCACGGTGCGCGGCGACAGGTAGAGCCGGTCGGCGATCTCCCGGCTGCGGACGCCCTCGGCGGCCAGCTCGGCCACCTGGCGCTCCCGGACCGTCAGGGTCGGCTGGATCGCGAGCAGCGCCGGGGTCCGCAGCGTGCCGCAGCGGCTGAGCACGTCCGCCATCAGGGTGCTCGCGGCCAGCGCCCGCGGATCCCGGGCGGTGCGGAAGATCCGGACCGCGCCGGCCGCCGCCTCCGCCGCGAAGAGCAGGTAGCCCAGCACGGCGAACTCGCGGGCCACCGCGAACAGCTCCTCGGCCGCCTCGGCCGCCTCGGCCGCGGCGGCCGCGGCGTGCCGGATCACCAGGGCGGTGGCCCGGCCGCCGACCACCGGCGCCAGCTCCGCGAGCCGGGCCGCGGCCAGCTGCGGCTGCCCGAGCCGGACCAGGTCGTAGAGGGCGAGCAACTCGTGGGCGTGCAGCCCGTCGGCCCGCAGCCGGGCCGCGGCACGCTGCAGGACGCGTACGGCGGCAGCCGGCTCGCCTTGGCACGCCAGCGTCCACGCCCGGGCCTGCTCCTGCCATGGGTAGTAGAGGCTGACGGCGGTGCCCGCGACCGACTCGGCGGTGGCCAGTGACTCGGCGGCGGTCGTGCTGTCGCCGCGCAGGGCCGCCACGTTGGCGCGGGCGAAGTGGGCGGTGCCGTCGTAGACCCGGGCCGGGGCGAGGGTCACGCAGGCCTGCTCCGCGGCGTGCAGGGCCTCCTCGGTCTGCCCGCGCAGCAGGCACGCCTGTGCCTGCAGCAGCGACACCCAGCCGGAGCCGAAGCCGAAGCCGCCGGCCTGGGCGAGGTGGGCGAACTCCGCCGCCAGGATCCGGTCGATGCCGGGCAGGTCGAGGGCGGCGCTGACCCGGGTGCCCTCGGCCATCTGCAGGGCGTACTGCAGGGTCGGGGTGTCGCGCCGCCAGTCCGCCGTGTCGGCCTCGACCGCCGCGATGAGCTCGGCGCTGCCGTCGGTGTCGCCGCCGGCCGCCAGCAGGTATGCCAGCACGCAGCGGGCCAGCGCGCGGGTCGCGACGCCCGCCGCGGGCTCGTCGAGCGCCTCCCGGGCGAGCCGCCGGGCGGCCGGTAGCTCGTCGAGCCGGAGCCGGATGAAGGCCTCGAACGCCCGGATCCGGGCCGTCTCCGCCGGGTCGGCCGGCCGGGTCGCGGCGAGGGTGTCGGCCGCCTCGGCCCGGCCCAGGCCGAAGAACTCCACCGCGACCCGCGCGGTGAGCCGGCGGGCGCTGTCGTCCGGACTTTCGTCCAGGACCGTCAGCGCCTCCTCCGGGCAGTCGGCGAAGAGCAGCACGGTGGCCAGCAGCTCGGCGGCCGCCCACCCGGCTCCCGCGTCGCGGGCCGCCGTGGCGAGCCGCCGGGCCAGGTCGATGTCGAACCGGCCGAACGCCTGTCGGGCCGCGTCGAGCAGCAGCGTGCCGTCCTGCGCCGTACCGGAGTCGAGCCGCCAGAGCGCGACCCGCAGCACATCGTCGCGGCGCCGGGCGCCGGCGCCCTCGACCAGGTCGGCCAGCTCGGCGAGCAGCCGCCGCGACCGGGTCACCGGGCAGCGGCGGCGGACCACCTCGCCGTAGAGCGGGTGGGCCAGCCGCACCTCCCGGCGGCGCTCGTCGGCGACGACCCGGAGCAGGCCGCGCTCCTCGGCGGCCTCCACGTCGGCGGCCGCGGCCGCCCGCAGCAGCAGGGTGAGGCCCACCGGCTCGCCGAACGAGACCAGCTCCAGCACGTCGCGGACGCCGGGGGTGAGCCCGCCGATCCGGGCGCCGACCAGGTCGGCCAGGCTGGGCGCCAGGGCGAGCCGGCCGGTCCAGCGCCAGAACCCGTACGTCTCGATCAGCTCGCCCCCGCCGACCGCGGCCAGCACCAGCTCGCGCAGCAGCAGCGGATTGCCGCCGCCCAGGCGGATGAGCCGCCGCGCAGAGCCGGCCTCGACCGGCCCGCGCACCAGCGCCGTCAGCAGCTCGCGTGACTCTTCGTCAGTCAGCGGGTCCAGCTCGACGTGGCCGACCAGGCCCTCTGTCCACAGCGCGCTGATCGGCGGCGGCACCGGCTCGGCGGTGCGCAGCGTGCCGAGCAGGGTGGCGCCCTCCCGGACGAGCAGGTGGGCCAGCGCGGCCGACGGCGGGTCGAGCAGGTGGGCGTCGTCGACGGCCAGCACCATCGGCCGGTTGCCGGACTCGGCGTGCAGCCCGTCGACGGCCCAGCGCAGCAGCCCGGCGGGGGAGAGCCCCGCGGGCGGTTCGGCCGGCAGGATCTGGGCCAGCCCGCCGAACGGCAGCCCCGAGCTGGCGATGTTCGCCGCGGCGCAGTAAACCGCGTGGTGCTCGGGAGGCAGCCCGGCGACGGCCTCGTGCAGCAGGCGGCTCTTGCCGATGCCGGCGCTGCCGCTGAGGATCAGGCCGCGGCCGGCGTGGCCCGTTGCGGCGCTGGTGAGCCGGGTCAACTCGTCGGCGCGGCCGACGAATCCCCAGTGCTCCACCCGGCCAGCATATCGAGATCCGTCACCTTAAGGTCACGGCACGTGCCACGTTCGAGAATGAGTAACACGGGATGAAACGGTGAGTAATTCGGCATCTGTCCGGTTCCGCGCCCGTCCCATACGGTTCGGCGGTGCCGGCGCGGCTGCCCGGACTCAGCCTGGCGGGGCGGGTCCGGGCGCCCGCCGGCCCCAACCGGTGTTTGCGCCGGTGAGCGGCGTTTTTCGCGGGCGCGGCGCGGTCTCGGGGCTGCGCCATCCCGCCCTTTTCGACGCGCTCGGCCTCCTCGGTTCGACGACTGCCCGAATCGGCGTGGCACGATGGGGGGCATGGCGTTGCCTCAGGTCGCTCCCGCAGAGACGCCGCAGATCGAGGAGGTACCGGCTGATGACCGGCCGTGGGTGACCATCGTCTGGGACGATCCGGTCAATCTGATGTCGTATGTGACCTGGGTGTTCCAGAAGCTTTTCGGCTACAGCCACGACCGGGCCGAGCAGCTGATGATGGATGTGCACAACAAGGGCAAGGCGATCGTTTCGACCGGCGCGCGCGAGCGGATGGAAATGGACGCTGCGCAACTCCACGGCTACGGTCTGTGGGCGACGGTGGATCGAGCGTGAGTGGGCGGGTGAACTGAACGATGTTCCGACGTAACGGGAGCCAGTGCGTGGCCACCTTCGCCATCGACGAGGTGCGCGTGTTGCGCAAGGTCGCCGGCGAGGTCGTGGGCCTGCTCATGGACGGTTTCGACCACACCGACCCGGTGGTCGGCCGGCTCTTCCCGGACATCTACCCGGACCGGCCCGACGACTCCGCCGAGTTCCGCCTCTACACCGAGGGTGACATCAAGACGGGCAAGATCGACCAGGCCGGGGCGATCCTCGCCGCGCTGCCGGACGACGGCCCCGGCGAGGTGCGCCTGGACGGCGAGGAGGCCGAGGCGTGGCTGCGGGCGATCAACGACGCGCGGCTGGCCATGGGGACCCGGCTCGACATCCAGGGCGACACCGACCTCAGTGACGAGCTCGACGAGGCCGTCGTGCGCGACCCCGCGTCGAGCCGGGTCTTCCAGCTCTCCGTCTACGCCTACCTGGGCTATCTGCAGGAATCCCTGCTCAACGCGCTCCCGGAGATCGAGGAGCGGCGCTAGGCGACCAGGCCGCCTGGCGGCGGGTGCGCAGTGAGCACTGCCACGCCCGGTCCGGGGCACGGTCACGGTAATGTGAACCATGTGCTGACCATCGACAGCGCGATCGTCGACGCGATCGTCGCCCACGCCCGCCGGGACCACCCCGACGAGGCCTGCGGTGTCGTCGCCGGACCCGTCGGCAGCGATTTGCCGACGCGGCACATCGCGATGGACAACGCGGCCCGCTCGATGACGTTCTACGAGTTCGACTCGATGGAATACCTCCGCGTCTGGCGCGAGATGGACGACAACGACGAGGAAGCCGTTGTCATCTACCACTCGCACACCGCGACCGAGGCATATCCGTCCCGGACGGACGCCGACATCGCGGGCTGGCCGGACGCGCATTACCTTCTGGTGTCGACGCGCGAGCCGGAGACCGAGGAGATTCGTTCGTTCCGTATCGTGGACGGTGTGGTGACCGAAGAAGAGGTCAACATCGTGGATGCGACGGTGGACGCGTGAGTGGGAGTGCGGACGGCTTCGCCGTCCAGTCGTACATGTTCGGGCAGAGCCCCGCGTCGGTCTATTACGAGTGTCGCTGACGCGACCTCTGACGACCCTGCCCTCGAACTCTCTCGACTTCTCTTTACTAGGAGCATCACAGTCATGGCTATCGAAGTTCGCGTTCCGACCATCCTGCGCAGCTACACCGGTGGCTCGAAGGTCATCGAGGGCGCCGGCGCCACGCTCTCCGGCCTGATCGACGATCTGGACGCCAAGCACTCGGGCCTCAAGGGCCGGCTGCTCACGCCCGAGGGCGGCCTGCACCGGTTCGTCAATGTGTATGTCAACGACGAGGACGTCCGCTTCCTGGGCGCGCTCGACGCCAAGCTGAATGACGGCGACTCCGTCACCATCCTGCCGGCCGTGGCCGGCGGCGCGCTGGGCTTCGCGGCCGCCGCGGCCTTGCTCGGTAGGTAGCCGTCGTGGCTCGCTATGAGAGCCTGCTGGACGCTTGCGGGGGCACGCCGCTGGTCGGCCTGCCCCGGCTGTCGCCGACGGTGCCCGAGGGGGCGCCGCCGGTGCGGCTCTGGGCCAAGCTCGAGGACCGCAACCCGACCGGCAGCATCAAGGACCGCCCGGCGCTGTTCATGGTGCGCGAGGCGGAGGAGTCCGGGCGCCTGCGCCCCGGCGACACCATCCTGGAGCCGACCAGCGGCAACACCGGCATCGCCCTGGCCATGGTGGCGAAGCTGCGCGGCTACCGGCTGGTCTGCGTGATGCCGGAGAACGTCTCCTCCGAGCGGGTGCAGCTGCTCCGGATGTACGGCGCGGAGATCATCTTCTCGCCGGCCGCCGGCGGCTCCAACCAGGCCGTCGCGACGGCGAAGCAGATCGCGGCGGAGCACCCGGACTGGGTCATGCTCTTCCAGTACGGCAACGCGGCCAACGCCCGCGCCCACTACGAGACCACCGGGCCGGAGTTGCTGCACGACCTGCCGACCATCACCCACTTCGTGGCGGGCCTGGGCACCACGGGCACGCTGATGGGCACCGGCCGGTTCCTGCGGGAGAAGGTCGAGGGCATCCAGATCATCGCCGCGGAGCCGCGGTACGGCGAACTGGTCTACGGCCTGCGCAACATCGACGAGGGCTACGTGCCGGAGCTCTACGACGCGACCGTGCTGAACAGGCGTTTCTCGGTCGGCACCCGGGACGCGGTGCTGCGTACCCGGCAGCTCGTCGAGGTCGAGGGCATCTTCGCCGGCTTCTCCAGCGGCGCGATCCTGCACGCGGCGCTGGCGGTGGCGCACGAGGCGGTCAAGGCCGGCCAGCGCGCCGACGTGGCGTTCGTGATCTGCGACGGCGGCTGGAAATACCTCTCCACCGGCGCCTACGGCGGCACCCTGGCCGAGGCCGAGGAGGCGCTCGAGGGCCAGCTCTGGGCCTGAGCACGAGGCGGGGTGGCCGGACCACCCCGCCTGCTCAGCATCAGTAGGCCACGGCGAGCATGATGTCCGCGATCAGCGGCAGCGCCGCGCTCAGCAGCAGCACCCAGGGCAGCACCCGCCGGTGGATGGAGAGGAACGCGCCCACCGACAGCGCCACGCTGACCATGCCCAGGAAGGCCAGCACCGGCACGTACCAGCCGGGCACCCCGCCGCCGATCTGCGAGACCAGGCCGCGGATGCCGATGCCGACGCCGGCCAGGCCGAGCAGCGACGCGTAGAGGGACATGGCGAGCAGCCGCCGGGTGCCCGGTGCCGGGTCGTCCGGGGTGGGGAAGCGGAAGAAGACGTCGCCGTCGGCCTCGTTCACCTCGCCGGCCGCCGCGGGCTCCCAGCCGAACGGAACCACGTCCGGAGCCGGGGAGTCCTGCACCGGGACACGCGTTCGTCTCGGCTCTTGCACACCCGTCGTCGCCACTGCGCTCCTCCGTTTTGCCCGGTGTAGTCCCTTCACCGAGTGCAACGAATGCGACTCACGGGGCGTAACGGATGGGATAATGATGCAGGTCACGACGGGTGTGACATCGGTTGTCGATTTGGCGACAAATCGATCAGACGTTTACCTGACGCGCTGGTCCCGGCGTAGGCTGCGCAGCGTGATTGACTGGTCTGCCGTCTCGACCAAGGACCGATTCCTGGGGGCAAAGGACTTTCAAGGAGCATTGGTCTTGGGCGAGTGGACGACCGAGCGTGAACCAGAGGAACCCGCATGCGACTGACCGTTCTCGGCTGTGCCGGCAGTTTTCCCGGCCCCGAGTCGGCTTGTTCGGCCTACCTCGTCGAGGCAGAGGGTTTCCGGCTGCTGATCGACTTCGGGTCCGGATCGCTGTCGGCGCTGCAGCGATATGCGGGCATCGGCGCGGTCGATGCGATCTTGCTGACCCACCTGCACTGCGATCACATGCTGGATGCCTGCACCTACGTGGTGGTGCGCCGCTACGCCCCGGGGGGCCCGCTGCCGCCGCTGCCGGTGTACGCCCCGATGGGCGCGGCGGAGCGCATCTCCGCGGCCTACAGCGCCGACAACGAGCCTGTCGACGACGTCTACACGTTCTACGGGCTGCAGCCGGGCACTTTCCCCATCGGCCCGTTCACCGTGACCGCGGACCGGGTCAACCATCCGATCGAGACGTACGGGGTCCGGGTCGAGCACAACGGCCGGGTGCTCGCGTACTCATCGGACACCGCGCCGTGCGAGGCACTGCTGCGCCTGGCGCAGGGCGCGGACCTCTTCCTGTGTGAGGCGAGTTACCTCGACGGCGTCGCCAACCCGCCCGACCTGCACCTGACCGGCGGCGAAGCGGGTGCCGCGGCCACCAAGGCGGACGTCGGCAAGCTGCTGCTGACCCATCTGGTGACCGCCTGGGGCAGTGAAGCCTCTACTGTGGAGGCCGCGTGCGCCGCCTTCACGGGTCCGGTGGAGGTCGTCCGCCCCGGAGCCCGCTACGATCTCTGAGCTTGCCGAGGGGACGGCACGAGCGGACCACCGACCTCGAAGTGACCTTGGAGTGCCCTTACCGTGGAGTGCCCAGCATGACCGGTCGATCAATGGGCGGGCTGCGCATCGTCCGATTGGCGAACTTCGTCTCACCTCGTTCGGGCGGGTTGCGCACCGCGCTGCGCAACCTCGGTGAGGGCTACCTGCGGGCCGGCCATGAGCCGATCCTCATCGTCCCGGGGCGGGAACGCTCCGACGTGATGACCGACCAGGGCCGGGTGATCACGCTGCCGGGCCACCGGGTGCCGCGCACCGGCGGCTACCGCGTGCTGGCCGGCCGCCGTGAGCTGACCGGCCTGCTGGACGGGCTGCAGCCGGACCGCATCGAGGTCTCCGACCGGGCCACGCTGCGCTGGACGGGCCGCTGGGCCCGCGAGCGCGGGGTCGGGTCGATGATGGTCTCCCACGAGAGCCTGGCCGGCCTGCTCGGCGTCTGGGGCATGCCGCTGCGCGACTCGCTCGCCGACCGGCTCAACCGGCGTACGGCCGAGGTCTTCGACCAGATCGTCTGCACGACGGCCTTCGCCGCGGCCGAGTTCCGCCGCCTCGGCGTGCCGAACCTGGTCGAGGTCCCGCTCGGGGTCAACCTGCGCCAGTTCCACCCGAGCCGGGCCGACGCGGCGGTCCGGTCCCGCTATGCCCGACCGGAAGAGCTGCTGGTCGTCTACTGCAGCCGGCTGTCCGCCGACAAGCGCCCCGAGCTGGCCGTCGACACCATCGCCGCGCTGCGCGCCGCCAAGATCCCGGCCGTGCTGGCGCTGGCCGGCGACGGTTCCCGCCGCGCGGCGCTGGCCTACCGTGCGGCACGACTGCCGGTGCGGTTCGCCGGGCACATCACCGACCGTGACGACGTCGCTGCGCTGCTGGCCAGCGCCGACGTGGCCGTGGCGCCGGGACCGGTGGAGACCTTCGGGCTCGCCGCGCTGGAGGCACTGGCCTGCGGCACGCCCGTGGTGGTCAACGCCGCGAGCGCGCTGCCCGAGGTCGTCGGCGACGCCGGGATGGCCGTGCCCGGGACGCCGGAGGCCTTCGCCGAGGGTGTCCGCAACCTCATGGACCGTCCCGAGAACGAGCGCCGGGCGGCCGCCCGGGCCCGCGCCGAACTGTTCGGCTGGCCGCAGGCCGTCGACGGTTTCCTGCGGGCCCACGGCGCGCTGCCGCATGGGCGCAGCTCAGCGGTCCTGGCCCGGCAGTCGGTGCCGCCGCGGGCGCTGCGGCCGGCGGTGCCGGCGGTTGCCGCCGCCGCGTCCAGTGCCTGGGCGACGGCACCCGGCGACGCGCTGTAACGGCCGTCGGCCTAGGCTCTTGGCATGGCGCGACCCGACGGCCGAGAGCCCGGCCAACTCCGACCCGTGACCCTCACCCGCCGGTGGAGCATCCATCCGGAAGGATCGGTGCTCGTCGAATTCGGCGACACCCGGGTGCTCTGCACCGCCAGCGTGACCGAGGGCGTGCCGCGCTGGCGCAAGGGCTCCGGCCTGGGCTGGGTGACCGCCGAATATGCGATGCTGCCGCGCGCGACGAACACCCGGGGCGACCGGGAGAGCGTCAAGGGCAAGGTCGGCGGCCGCACCCAGGAGATCTCCCGGTTGATCGGGCGCAGCCTGCGGGCCTGCATCGACCTCAAGGCGCTGGGCGAGAATTCGATCGTGCTGGACTGCGACGTGCTGCAGGCCGACGGCGGCACCCGGACGGCGGCCATCACCGGCGCGTACGTCGCGCTGCACGACGCGGTGAACTGGCTGGCCGACCGCAAGTCGCTGGCGGGCAAGCCGGTCGCGGTGATGCACCGCTCGATCCAGGCGGTCAGCGTCGGCGTCATCGACGGCGAGCCCCGCCTGGACCTGATGTACCTCGAGGACGTCGCCGCGGAGGTGGACATGAACGTGGTCTGCACCGGCGAGGGCGACTTCGTGGAGGTGCAGGGCACCGGCGAGGCCAACGTGTTCCGCCGCGACCAGCTCGACGCGCTGCTCGACCTCGGCGTGCTCGGCTGCGCGGAGCTGGCCGCCGCGCAACAGAAGGCCCTGACCTCGTGAGCGCCCGCCTGCTGTTGGCGACGGCCAACCAGAAGAAGCTGGTCGAGCTGCAGCGCATCCTCGATCACGCGCTCGGCTCCGGCGGCGTCGACCTGGTCGGGCTCGGCGCGTTCCCGGACTATCCGGACGTGCCCGAGACCGGCCTGACCTTCGGCGAAAATGCGCTGATCAAGGCGCGCGAGGGTGCCTCGCGCACCGGCCTGCCGACGGTCGCGGACGACTCGGGGCTGGCCGTGGACGCGCTCAACGGCATGCCGGGCGTGTTCAGCGCCCGCTGGGCCGGTGGCCACGGCGACGACCAGGCCAACCTGGAGCTGGTGCTGGCCCAGATCGGCGACGTCCCGGACGAGCACCGTGGCGGCGCCTTCGTCTGCGCGGCGGTGCTCGTGCTGCCCAACGGCCGCGAGCACCTGGTCGAGGGCAAGCAGCGCGGCACGATCCTGCGCTCGCAGCGCGGCACCGGCGGGTTCGGCTACGACCCGATCTTCCTCGGCGAGGGCCAGCGCCGCACCAACGCCGAGCTGAGCCCGGCGGAGAAGGACGCGATCAGCCACCGCGGCAAGGCGTTCCGGGAGCTCTCCAAGGTCATCGCCAAGGAGCTGCCCCGCTAGCTCTTGCGGCCGCCATGCAGGAGAGACGCCGCGACCACCGACGGGCGGAACAGCACCTTCGGCGGCGCGAGGAGCTGTTGCACCTCGCTGAACGCCCGGGTGAGCTTTGGCCTGGTCTGGGCGGCGATGCCCAGCCTTTTCACATACCAGTTGGTGAGCCGGTTGCTGGGCGGTCGCGGCCCGGTTGTCTCGGGGTGCGCGAAGTCGCCGCCCACCGCGAATTGCCAGGGCACCGCGACCAGCTCGGCCACTGCCTGGTAGTAGTCGCGGGCGGTGTCGGCCGTCGCCGCGTCGTGGCGCTCCAGCGCGGCGCCGAGGGCAACCGCGGCCATGGCGGCGACCGTCATGCCCTGGCCATAGATCGGGTTGAAGCTGCACACCACGTCACCGAGGGCCAGATAGCCGGCTGGAGGCCGCTCCACCTCCTCGAAGTATCGTCGGCGGCTGGACGCGAAGCGGTGCGGGATCGCATCGGTGAGTGGCTCGGCCTGCGCCATCAGATCGGCCACGATCGGGTCGGGCAGGCTCTTCGCGTGTGCCTCGAGGGCGGCATTGTCGCTGGGCACCGGGTCGATGTGCCAGCCGCCGGCGGACACCAGCCACCGGTCGCCCTCGATCGGCAACGCCCCGCCGATCCATTTCTCGTGCGGCGGCTCGGGCAGCACCAACGCGGCCTGCCAGCCCTCCAGATCGCCCGGCCGGCGCCGGTAGATCCGGCTGGAATAGCCGACCCCGATCTTGATCTCGACCTGCCGCGGCGCCGGGTGACCCAGGGCGGTCAACCACTTGTCGGAGTGGCCGCCACGCCCGGAGCAGTCGACGACGATGTCTGCGGGCACGGTCTCGCCTGTGTCGAGCACGACGCCGGTCACCCGCTGCCCGGAGCCGGACAGCGCGGTCACCGCGGCCGCCTCGCGGATGGTCACCCTCGGCTCCTGGACGACCCGGCCGCGGATCACCGCCTCCAGGTGGGGCCGGCTCACCGACGCCAGCTCCAGGCCGATGCGGGTGGCGTCACGACGCCGGCCGTATTGCCACATGCACAGGCCCGACCCGATGTCGACGCGGGTGGCGCCGGAGGCGATCAGCTCATCCTCCAGGCCGGGGAACAGCTCGGCGAGCACCCGCAGCCCCGAGATCAGCAGGATGTGGCCGTGCCGGCCCTGTGGCACTCCGCGCCGCGGCTCGCCGCCCGCGGGCAGGGTGTCGCGGTCGAGAACTGTGACGCTCGCATAGCGTTTGCTCAGCACCCGCGCGGCGGCCAGCCCGCCGATGCCCGCACCGATGACCACCGCTCTGCCGTCCATGGTGGAGAGCCTAGAGCAACGGACCGACACTTCCTCGATCTCGGCGCGAAGCGCCCGGCCGGCGATGACCGTCCGGGTCTGCTCCAGGATCGGCGCGAGAGCGCCCGAAAGCCGCGCAGATACCGGCCGCGCCGAGGTATCACCGGCCGGCCTGAGCGCTCTTGCCTTACAGGGCAGGACATGACAGGGGGAGCACCATGGGCAAGCAGAAGGCCTGGGCCTCGGCGATCATCAGCGGGATCATCGCGTCGCTGACCTCGCTACTGACGGCGTTCCAGGGCCAGGAGGTCGGGCTCGGCACGATCACCACGAGCCAATGGATCACCGCGATGCTGGCGTTCTTCGTCGCCTTCGGCAGCGCCGGGGGCGTGACCTACAAGGTCACGAACGCCGACCAGGGCGCAACGGCCGATCAAGGCAGGAACGCGGACCGGCCGCAGCAGGTCACCGGCACCGCAGCCTGACTCACGCTAGAGCAGCGGGCCGACGGCCTCCTCGATCTCAGCGCGCAATGCCCGGCCGGCGACGACCGCGCGGGTCTGCTCGATGACCGGCGCCAGGAAGACGTCCGGGCCGGGCTCGCCGGCGAAGCCCACCAGCGCCGCGACCGCCGCGCGACCGGCCGGTGACGGGCTCAGCGGCGCGCGCAGCTGGATGCCGCGGACGCCGGCCAGCAACTCGACGGCGAGCAGGCTGGTCAGGTTGTCCAGGACCGTGCGGAGCTTCTTGGTCGCGGCCCAGCCCATCGACACGTGGTCTTCCTGCATTCCGCTGGTGGGCAGCGAGTCGACCGAGGCGGGCGCGGCCAGCCGCCGGTTCTCCGCGACGATGCCGGCGGCCGTGTACTGGGCGATCATCAGGCCCGAGTTCACCCCGGCGTCCGGGGCCAGGAACGGCGGCAGCGTACGGTTGCGGGTCACGTCCAGCAGCCGGTCGACGCGGCGTTCGGCGATCGCGCCCACCTCGGCGGCGGCGATGGCGAGGAAGTCGGCGGCGAAGCCGAGCGGCGCGCCGTGGAAGTTGCCGGTGGATTCCACCCGGCCGTCGGCGAGCACGACCGGGTTGTCGACCACGGACCGCAGCTCGCGCCCGGCGGTGGTCCGCACGAATTCCAGGGTGTCCCGGGCCGCGCCGGCGACCTGCGGCGCGCAGCGCATGGAGTACGCGTCCTGCACGGCGTGCGCCAGGTCGTCGCGGTGCGAGTCCATGATCGCCGAGTCCTGCAGCAGCCGGTGGATGTTGGCCGCGGAGTCGGACTGGCCGGGGTGCGGCCGGATCGCGTGCAGCTCCGGCAGGAACGGCCGTTCCGAGCCGAGCATCGCCTCGATCGCCAGCGCCGCCGTCACGTCCGCCATCGCGAACAGGTGCTGGGCGTCCTCGATCGCCAGCAGCAGCATGCCGAGCATGCCGTCGGTGCCGTTGATCAGCGCCAGGCCCTCCTTGGCGGCCAGCGCCAGCGGCTGCAGGCCGGCGCCGTGCAGCGCGTCGGCCGCGGCCAGCCGGGAGCCGTCCTTGCCGAGCACCCAACCCTCGCCGAGCAGCACCAGCGCGCAGTGTGCCAGCGGCGCCAGGTCACCGGAGGCGCCCAGCGAGCCGTGCTCGGGCACCCACGGGGTGATGTCGTTGTTGAGCAGGTCGACGAGCCCCTGCGCGAGCACCGGCCGTACCCCGGACAGGCCCAGGGCCAGCGACCGCACCCGCAGCAGCATCATCGCCCGCACCACCTCGCGGGGCATCGGGGCGCCGATGCCGGCGGCGTGCGAGCGGATCAGCGCGTGCTGCAGTTCGGCCCGGCGTTCCGGGGCGATGGAGGTGTTCGCCAGCGCGCCGAAGCCGGTCGAGACGCCGTACACGGGGCGGCCGGAGGCCTCGATCTGGTCGACGATGGCCCGGCTGCGGGCCATCGCAGCGTTGGTGGCCGCGGAGATTTCGACGCGGGCGTCGTGCCGGGCGACGGCGAGGACGTCGGCGGGGCTGATGCCGGTGGGTTCTACAGAAATGGTCACTTGGGCACTCCGTTGTGCAGCACTGTGGCGATCAGGGGAACGCCCGGCCGGTAGGCCAGGTGCAGGTAGGAAGGCGCGTCGAGGACGGCCAGGTCGGCCCGTGCGCCGGGGCGCAGCACGCCGACGTCGTCGCGGCGCAGGGCCCGGGCGCCGCCCGCGGTCGCGGCCCAGAGGGCCTCGGCGGGCGTCATCCGCATCTCGCGGACGGCGAGCGCGATGCAGAAGGACATCGAGGACGTGTACGACGACCCGGGGTTGCAGTCGGTGGCCAGCGCCACCGTGACACCGGCGTCGAGCAGCCGGCGTGCGTCCGGATACGGCGACCGGGTGGAGAACTCGGCACCGGGCAACAGCGTCGCCACGGTCTCCGAACCGGCCAGTGCGGCCACGTCCGCGTCGCTGAGGTGGGTGCAGTGGTCGGCGCTGGCGGCGCCGAGCTCGACCGCGAGCCGCACGCCCGGCCCGGCGGTGAGCTGGTTGGCGTGCACGCGCAGGCCGAGCCCGGCCTTCGCCCCGGCGGTCAACACCGCGCGGGCCTGGTCGCCGTCGAACGCTCCCCGGTCGCAGAAAACATCAACCCATTTCGCGTACGGCGTGACGGCCGCGAGCATCGGCCCGCTGACCAGCGCCACATAGCCGTCGGGGTCGTCGCGGAACTCGGCCGGCACCACGTGCGCGCCGAGGAACGTGGTCTCGTCGGTGAGTTCGCGCGCGATCCGCAGGCTGCGGGCCTCGTCCTCGACGGTCAGCCCGTAGCCGCTCTTGATCTCGATGGTGGTGCTGCCCTGCCGCCGGGCCTCCAGGAGCAGCCGGCGGGCGGCGGCCAGCAACTCCTCGTCGCTGGCCGCCCGGGTCGCCGCGACGGTCGTGCGGATGCCGCCGCCGGTGTACGGCTCGCCGTTCATCCGGGCCGCGAACTCGCCGGCCCGGTCGCCGGCGAAGACCAGGTGGGCGTGGCTGTCCACGAAGCCGGGGATGACCGCGGCGCCCCCGGCGTCGAGCCGTTCGTCGGCCTCGGGTGCGTGCGCCGCCGCGCCGATCCAGGCGATCCGGTCGCCCTCGACGACCACGGCGGCGTTCGCCAGCACGCCGGTCGCCGGATCGTTGGTCACCAGCTCACCGATGTTGGTGATGAGGAGACTCATGTCAGGGCCTTCCGGAGGGCGGCGGGGACGTCGAAGGCGGTGTGCCGGCCGCCGTCCACGATCAGGCGGCCGTCCGCGACCACGTGGGTGACGTCGGCCGCGGTGGCGGCGAAGACCGCGCCGGCCGGGTCGACCCCGGCCGTGCGCACGCTCTCCAGGCCGACGGCGACCAGGTCGGCCCGGGCCCCGACTTCGATGCGCCCGGCGTCGTCCCAGCCCAGCGCGCCGTGCGCGGTCGCCGCGGCGAGCAACTCGGCCGGGCTGAAGTGGCCGCGGCGCTCGGTGGCGAGCCGCTCGTCGAGTTCCACCCCGCGGGCCTCCTCGAACAGGTCGATCACGGCCTGGCTGTCGCTGCCGAGGCTCAGCGGGACGCCGGCGTCGGCGAGGCTCCGGCCGGGGCCGATCCCGTCGGCCAGGTCGCGTTCGGTGGTGGGGCACAGGCACACGCCGGTCCCGGAGGTGCCGAGCGCCTTGAGGTCACCGTCGCTGAGGTGGGTGGCGTGCACCGCGGTGGTGCCGGGGCCGAGGATGCCGTGCCGTTGCAGCAACTCCGTCGGGGTGCAGCCGTGCGTGGCCAGGCACTGCTCGTTCTCCGCGCGCTGCTCGGAGAGGTGGACGTGCAGCGGGGCCCGGCCGGCGAGCCCGCCGAGCAGGTGCGCGGGCACGGCCCGTACCGAATGCACGGCCGCGCCCAGCCGCGCGTGCGGCGCCGCCTGCAGCGCGTCGGTGCGTTCCAGCCAGCCGTCGAGGTCGCGGTCGCCGAAGCGCCCCTGCACACCTTCCAGCGGCCGGCCGTCCACGCTGGCGGTCAGGTAGAGCGCGTCCAGCAGGGTGATCCGGATGCCGGCTTCCCCGGCCGCGGCGATCAGCGCGTGGCCCATCGCGTTCGGGTCGGCGTAGGGGGTGCCGCCCGGTGCGTGGTGCAGGTAGTGGAACTCGCCCACGCAGGTTATCCCGGCCAGGGCCATCTCGCCGTAGACGGCCCGGGCCAGGGTGAAGTAGCTGTCCGGGTCGAGCCGGCCGGCCACCGAATACATCAGCTCGCGCCAGGTCCAGAAGCTGCCGCGGTCGCCGTGGGTGCGCCCGCGCAGGGCCCGGTGGAACGCATGCGAATGGGCGTTGGCCAGCCCGGGCAGCACCAGCCCGGGCAGCAGGGTGCCCGCGGCCGCCGCGCCCGGCGTTACGACGGTGAAGCGCCCGTCGGTGATCTCCAGGCCTACGTCGCGCGCGACCGCACCGCCGATCCAGGCATGCTCCGCGAAATACCTCATGCAGTGCCCGCCAGCTCCTTGAGCACCGCCGCCAGCGCCTCGACCCCGGCCGTGCAGTCGGCGTCGGAGGCGTGCTCGGCGGGGGAGTGCGAGACGCCGGTCGGGTTGCGGACGAAGAGCATCGCGGTCGGCACGTGCGCGGACAGCACGCCCGCGTCGTGGCCCGCGCCGGTCGGCAGGATCGGCGCGTCACCCAGCAGCGCGGCCAGCCGGGCGGCCAGCGTCGTGTCGAAGGCGACCTCCGGGGACGCCGACTCCGGCTCGACGACGACCTGCGTGCCGTCCCGGGCGGCCCGGTTCACCGCGCGCTTCACGATGGTGTCGACCAGGCGTTCCATGGTCGCTGTGTCGGCCGCCCGGGCGTCGAGCCAGGCGCGCACCAGCGACGGGATCGCGTTGGTGGCGTTGGGCTGCACCGACACCCGCGCGATCGTGGCGAGCGCGCCGGCCAGCCGGGCCTCCTCGTCCGCGGCCAGCACCGTGTCCGCGAACGTCAGCATCGGGTCGTGCCGGTCGGCCATCCGGGTGGTGCCGGCGTGGTCGCCGTCGCCGGTGAACTCCAGCCGCCAGCGACCGTGCGGCCAGATCGCGCTGGCCACCCCGACCGGCACGGTCAGCGCCCGGCCCTGCTCGATGTGCAACTCCACCACCGCGCCGACCCGGCTCGCCAGCGCGGGCAGCGCCCCGGCCGGCCGGGCACCCAGCGCCTCGCCGAACGTCACGCCCTCGGCGTCGCGCAGCGCGGCGGCGCTGTCCGGGTCGATCGCGCCGGTCAGCAGCCGGGAGCCGAGGCAGGGCAGCCCGAAGCGGCCGCCCTCCTCCTCCACGAACGCGGCCACCGCGATCGGCCGCGCCGGGGTGACACCGGCCGCCCGGAGCCGGTCGACGGCGAGGAACGCGCTGACGATGCCGAGCGGGCCGTCGTATCCGCCGCCGTGCGGCACCGAGTCGAAGTGCGAGCCGGTCAGCACCGTGCCGGGGCCCCACTGCCGGCCCCACCAGGCGAACAGGTTGCCGTTGCCGTCGTCGGTCACCGTCATGTCGCGGCGGTCGGCCTGGTTACGGAACCAGTCGCGCAGGATCAGTTCGGGTTCGCTGAGGGCGTACCGCAGATAACCGCCGGCCTGGTCGCGGCCGATGGGCGCGATCTCGGCCCAGAGCCGCGAAAAGGCCGCGGTCATGCGTTCTTCCGCATCGGGACGTGCACCGAGGCCGCGGCCTCGGACTCGTAGCCCGCGTCCACGTGCCGGATCACGCCCATGCCCGGGTCGTTGGTGAGCACCCGCTCGATCTTCTGCCCGGCCAGGGCGGTGCCGTCGGCGACGCAGACCTGCCCGGCGTGGATCGAGCGGCCGATGCCGACGCCGCCGCCGTGGTGGATGGAGACCCAGCTCGCTCCGCTCGCGGTGTTGATCATGGCGTTCAGCAGCGGCCAGTCGGCGATCGCGTCCGAGCCGTCCAGCATGGCCTCGGTCTCCCGGTACGGCGAAGCCACCGAACCCGCGTCGAGGTGGTCGCGGCCGATGACCAGGGGAGCGGACACCTCGCCGCGCGCCACCATGTCGTTGAACCGCACCCCGGCCTTGTCCCGTTCGCCGTAGCCGAGCCAGCAGATCCGGGCCGGCAGCCCCTGGAAGGCGACCCGCTCGCCGGCCAGCCGGATCCACCGGGCCAGCGGCTCGTTCTCCGGGAACAGGTCCAGCACGGCCCGGTCGGTGGCGGCGATGTCGGCCGGGTCGCCGGAGAGCGCGGCCCAGCGGAACGGCCCCTTGCCCTCGGCGAACAACGGCCGGATGTACGCGGGCACGAACCCCGGGAACGCGAACGCCCGCTCGTACCCGCCGAGCTGCGCCTCGCCGCGGATCGAGTTGCCGTAGTCGAACACCTCGGCGCCGGCGTCCAGGAAGCCGACCATCGCCTCCACGTGCCGGGCCATGCTCTCCCGCGCCCGGTCGGTGAACTCCTCCGGCTTGGCGGCGGCGTAGTCGGCGGCGTCGGCCAGCTCCACGCCGGCCGGAATGTAGCTCAGCGGGTCGTGCGCGCTGGTCTGATCGGTGACGATGTCGATCGCCACGCCCCGCCGCAGCAGCTCGGGGAAGAGCTCGGCGGCGTTGCCGACCACGCCGATGCTGATCGCGGCCCGGTCCCGCTTGGCGGCCTCGGCCTGCGCAACGGCGTCGTCCAGATCCGATGCCACCGTGTCCAGGTAGCGGTCCTTGACCCGGCGCCGCAGCCGCGACTCGTCGACGTCGACGACCAGGCAGGCCCCGCCGTTCATGGTCACCGCGAGCGGCTGCGCGCCACCCATGCCGCCGCAGCCGGCGGTCAGGGTCAGCGTGCCGGCCAGGTCGCCGCCGAACCGCTTCGCCGCCACGGCCGCGAACGTCTCGTAGGTGCCCTGCAGGATGCCCTGGGTGCCGATGTAGATCCACGAGCCGGCGGTCATCTGGCCGTACATGGTCAGGCCGAGCTTCTCCAGCCGGCGGAACTCCGGCCAGGTCGCCCAGTCACCCACCAGGTTCGAGTTGGCCAGCAGCACCCGCGGCGCCCACTCGTGGGTGCGGAACACCCCCACCGGCTTGCCGGACTGCACCAGCAGCGTCTCGTCGTCGGCCAGCACGTCCAGCTCCCGGACGATGGCGTGGAACGACGGCCAGTCCCGGGCCGCGCGGCCGGTGCCGCCGTAGACGACCAGGTCGTCGGGGCGCTCGGCCACGTCGGGGTCGAGGTTGTTCAGCAACATCCGCTTGGCGGCCTCCTGCGGCCACCCCTTGGCGGTACGGGTAGTGCCACGTGGCGATCGGACAGACATCGAAGGCTCCTTCACGCTTCAAAGATGTGACGGCGGGAGGCGGTCGCCTCGAATTCCTCCAGGCGGCGCTGGGCCTGCTCGGGCGCGGCGTCGCACATCGCCTGCAGCAGCACCATCGCCATCGCCATCGGCCCGGTGTGCAGGTCGAAGACCAGTTGGGTGCCGACCGTGGCGGGCAGCACCACCTCGGCGTGCCCGGCGACCGGGCTCACCGCGGAGTCGGTGAGCGCGACGACGGCCAGCCCGGCGTTGCCGGCCTCGCGGATCGCCTCCAGGGTCTCCCGGGGATAACGGGGCAGCACAATCGCCAGCATCGCGGTCGCGCCGGACGCGCGGGCCTGATCGAGGCGATCCATCAGCATGGTGCCGCCGTCGTCGAGCACCCGAACGTCCGGATGCACCTTGGCGGCGAAATACCCGAAGTACGCCGCCAGCGGTCCCGCCGCGCGCAGGCCCAGCACCGGCAGCGGCCGGCTCGCGGCGAGCAGCCGGGCGGCCCGCCGCACGTCGTCGAGGCTGCCGAGCTGGTCCGCCAGGCGTTCCAGGTGCTGCGTCTCGGCCCGCAGGGCGCGCTGCATCGGGTTGTCGCCGCTCTCGGCCGGCGCGGCGCCGACCCCGACCAGGGCGCGCAGCTCGCGGCGCAGGGCGGGATAGCCGGCGTAGCCCAGGGCCATGGCGAACCGGGTCACCGACGGCTGGCTGACCCCGGCGAGCTCGGCGACCTCGGCGGCGGAGAGATAGGCGGCCGAGGGAGCGTGCTGAACCAGGCTGTGCGCGATCCGCCGCTGGGTCGGCGTGAGCCGCGCACCCTGGAAGAGATCGACTACCCGCTCGGCCGTCCTGGCCACTCCGTCATTCACGTATCCAGACTATGCATGAAAACTTTCACCGCGCTAGTCCCCGTCCGGGATTCGTCGCCGCCGTGTCCATCACTAGTGGTCCACCCTGTTCTCCAGCCGCTTCGTCTGAGAGCGCTCTCAGGTCTATGTTTCGACCATGAGCGGGTCCAAGCCCACGATCGAGGATGTCGCGCGCGTGGCCGGCGTGTCCCGCGCGACCGTGTCCCGCGTGATCAACAATGCGCCCGGCGCGTCCGGGCCGCTGCGCGTCCGGGTCCAAGCGGCTGTGGCCGAGTTGGGTTACCAGCCCAACGAGACGGCCAGAGCTCTGGCCTCCGGCCGCCAGCGCACCGTTGACGTCATCGCGATCACCTACGGTCCCGGCATCGGCTGGCTCGGGACCCATCCGTACTTCAGCCGCGTTCTGGCCGGCATGATGCCCGTCCTGGAAGTCGCCAACGCGCAACTACGACTGCACGCCCTGGGCCCTGAGACAGCCACCGAAATGATCGACGAGATCGCTGCGAACACCACCATCGGGGCCGTTCTCGCCGACATCACCCCGGCACTGGCGACCCGCTTCTACCGCCGGTGCCGCCGCACCGTCTCGGTGGTGCCCACCGCCTCATCCGTTCCCGCTATGCAAGCCGACAACATCGGCGGCGCGTACACCGCCGTCAACGAACTCCACCGGCTCGGCCGCCGCCGCATCGCCGCCATCCACGGGCCTGCCCTCAACCCCTGCGCCATCGACCGCCGCACCGGCTACCTGCGAGCCGTTCGACACCTCGGACTGACCGAGGTCGGCGCCGACGGCGACTTCCACCGTGAAGGCGGCCACCACGCAGCCCAAAAGCTGCTCGCACAGCATCCGGACATCGACGCGATGTTCATCGCCTGCGACCTGATGGCCGCCGGAGCCGTCCAGGCCATCACCGCCACCGGCCGACGCGTCCCCGACGACGTGAGCATCATCGGTTTCGACGACAGCATCGCGGCCGTATGTAGCAACCCGACGCTGACCACGATGCGCCTGCCTGTCGAGGACATGGCCGCCGCCGCCACCCGCCTGCTTCTGGAAGGCAACCCGGCGCCAGGCCACCGACAGTGGTTCCCGGTCGACCTCGTCCTCCGCGACAGCACCCGAAATTAGAAATCGCAAAGGCGGCAGGAATGGCACTTCACGAGCAGGTCGACGCGGTGCGCACGTCGGCGCTGCGGCTTACGCTCGCCTCGCCGCTCTACCGCGGCGCCACCATTGCGGTGTTCCTGTCCGCTCTCGGCTTCTCGGCCGCCGCGCCGCAGATCGCATCTTTCCTCGTCAACGACCTCGGTGCCACACTCAGCGCAGCCGGACTCTTCTATCTCACGCAGGGCCGGGATGACGCGGCTGATGGTGATCGGCGCTGCCTTCGGCGTCGCCGCCAACATCTGCTTCGCCACCACCGGCACCGCCGCGGGGCTGTTCGCCGGACAGATCCTCATGGGCGGCGTGTGGGGAATCTTCGCCGCACTCGGCATCATCGTCGCCCAACGGCTTCTCCCCAACGCTGTCGCCACCGCCTCGGCCATCTTCCTCAGCTCCACCTCGCTGGCCTCCGCCCTGGGTGGTGCCGCCGGCGGACTCGGAGCCGCCGCCATCGGACTACCCCTGGTGTTCCTCATCCCGGCCGCACTCGGGCTCCTCGCCGTCATCGGCCTGACCCTCATGACCCGCTCAGCAGCAACCAACTTCTGAATCCCGGACGGCAAGAACGTGGGCCCAGGTGATTGCGCAGATGTGCAAGCGATCAGCTTTGGTACTTCCCCGCAGCGCATCCGTTGCGCGATTGTGCAGTGGCCTCACCGGTGACGACGAGAGGAACCGTGATGTCCACCTACAACCGACGGTCGGTCGCGGTCGCGGCGATCATCGCAGTCGTGCTCTGCATCGCGGCACCGGCGTACGCGGGCGTGCGGCCGGTGCCGGCAAGCGCGGCATGGCGGATGGCGCCGTGCGTGCAGGCCGATGACATGCTGATGGAGCCGAGTGGTGAGACGTACCTGGGCATCTTGGTCCTGCAGGGCTGGGCCGTCCAGTGTGCACCGGTGGTCCTTGGCGGTGGCTTTCGGATCGCGACCTACCCCGCCGGCGAATCGGTCGGCTATGCCCCCGGATACAACGCCCGATACTTCGGCTCGACGGCGGTAGGGGCGGTCAGGAATTTCGGTGTCCTCGCCGTCCCGAACACGCCAGGAGAGTACGGCGTCTGCGTGCTCGGCGGAGAGTCCGAACGCGTCAGCTGTCAACAGGTCACCGTGGCAGACGACACCGCCGCGTCCTCCTGGCGGCTGATCGCCCCGGACTCACCCCTGGTCGACAAGGACGTCGTGGCCACGCCGCCCACCGGAGCCATCGTGCCCGGCGATCCAGGCAGGCTTCCCGGAGACGGCGACGTCCAACCAGCCTGCGGCACCTGCTTCTGACCCGCTCCGGGGGAACGTCATGAAGTAGAGCCGGTTCCGAGCTGCTGTTGGGCTTCTCGCAGCGTGGTGGTGGCGAAGTCCGCCAGTTCCTCGCCGCCCGCGTAGTCGTCGGTGAGGACGTGCCTGGCCGTGGCCCAGCCGGCCGTTTCACGCAGGCCGGGTCGCAGGGACTCGCGGGAGAGGAACTGCCGTAGGTCCTTGCCGACCTGGTCGCCGCGGCTCGAGGAGAGTTTGGCTGCCCGTTCGGCTACGGCCCGGAAGTTCCGAGGGACGACGATCAGCGTGTCACCCGGCGGGAAGGTGACCTCCTCGAAGTCGACGCCGTCGAATTCTGGGTAGGTCACGTCGGCCGAGGAGAAGGCCACCCGCCGCAGGACCGCGCTGTCGTGGGCTCGCCCCAGGAAGCGCGTCTCGGTCAGCGCACCGGTGAACAACGAATCCTCGATCGTGCAACCGGCGAACTCGGCCTTGGGCAGGGCCGGGAAGGTGCATTCCGAGAAGTGAGTGCGCTCCGCCGAGAAGTGGTCCATCTTGGCGCCGGTCAGGTTGACCGACTGCCACGTGGTGCGGGCGAGCAGAGTTTCCCTCAGCGTCGCCCGCACCATCGTGCATGCGGTGATCGATCCGTCCGTGAACACCGCCCGGGCGAGGTCGGCCCCGTCGAAGCGGCAACCGCTGAAGCGGACGTCCTCGAGGTGTGCGTGGGCCAGCGTGGCGTAGCGGAAATCCACGCCGGCGATCGTGGCGGCCCGCGAGTCCAGGCCGCCGGCCGGAAAGCCCCGAAGGTCCAGCAAGCCGTCCACGACGGGCAGTTCGAGGTCGAGCAGGGAGCTGCCGTCGGCCAGCCGCCGGAGGACTTCCGTGCGGAGGTTCCCGGTGCGCCAGCGGTCGATCAGCTCCCTGCGCGTCACGTCATGACCCCTATCGTGTCGGCAGGTGGATGCCCCGGCCGAACAACTTCGTGTATTTGTTCTACGTGGCCGGCGGCCCGCCGAGATGGGTGGGCGTGGTGGCCGTCGTGACGCTGGGCATCGTTGTCGCCCGGGGCTGGTCGCCGCGCCGGTCCGCGAGCGCCCGGCCCAGGATGCGGACGCCCTCGGGGAAGGCGGCTGGGTCGGGGCCCGCGTAGTTCAGCCGGATGAACGGCCCCGTCGGTTCCGCGGGGAACCACTCGTCGCCCGCCGCGATGACGAGGCCGGCGTGCTCGCAGTCCTGCGCGAGCCGCCGGAGGTCAGTGCCGTCGGGTAGGCGTACCCAAAGGTTCAGCCCACCGGCCGGCACGAGATCGACGTCGGCCTGCGGTATGTGTTCGCGCAGCGCCGTCAGCATGAGGTCGCGCCGGGCGCCGAGGTGGTGCCGCAGGCCCCGCAGGTGGGTCTGCCAGGCGGGCTGCGTGACGATGTCGAGCGCGGCGGCCTGCAGCAGGCTGCTGACGTACATCGACTCGGCGCCGCGGTCGGCCAGGATGCGGTCGCGGGCCGGCCCGCGGGCGACGACCGCGGCGACCCGGATCGCCGGGGACACGCTCTTGGTGAGCGACCGCAGGTAGATGACGTGTCCACGGTCGTCGCGGGCGGCCACCGGGGTCGGTGCGCCGGTGATGCCGAAGTCGTGGGCCCAGTCGTCCTCGACCAGGAACGCGCCGTGCTCGCGGACCACCTCCAGCACCTGGTCGTGCAGCGCCGCCGGCCACTGCGCCCCGGTGGGGTTGGCGTAGTTCGGCTGCGCGTAGAACACCCGGGCGGAGGTCTCCGCGAAGGCGCGCGCGAGATCGCCCGGGTCCGGGCCGGCCGGGCCGCTGGGCACCGGTACGACCCGCACCCCGGCCAGCCGGGCGGCGCTGATGGCACCCCAGTACGTCGGCGACTCCATCAGCAGCGGCTGCCCCGTCCCGGCCAGCGCCCGGAACACCGAGCTGAGTCCGCTCTGGCTGCCCGGAAGCACGATGACGTCGCTCGGCACCGGCGGGGTGACGCCGGCCGGGGTCGCCGCGCCGAGCTCTCGGGCGAACCAGGACCGCAGCTCCGCGAGCCCGGCGACCGGGGGCCGCGAGACGGCGGCGTCGGACCGCGCCGCCCGGGTCAGCGCCGCCCGCACCAGCCGTTCCGGCAGCAACTCCCGGTCGGGGTAGCCCGAGTGCAGGGCGATGACGTCAGCCGGGGCGCTGCGCAGGGCGGTGGAGACCGGCGGGATGCTCGCCCGGGGCGAGCCCAGCGCCGCGGTCTGCCAGCCGTAGTCGGCCGGCCGTGCGGTCCGCACCGCCCGGACGAACGTGCCGGCGCCGGGCCGGCTCTCGACGAGCCCCTGGCCGATCAGCGTGCGCAGCGCGTGCTGCACCGTCACCGGACTCGCCTGATGCCAGGCGACCAGCGCCCGGGTGGAGGGCAGCCGGGCGCCCGGAGCCGCCGCGCCGATCCATTCTCGGAGTTCGGCCACGATCCGCGCACTGCTACTGTCATTCATGAGGATCCAGAGTAGCGCTACCGCGATTGTGGCCCCACCGCTATCGGGACTCGGGTGGGGCCTGCTCGGCGTGGCAGCCTTCTCGTTCACCGTCCCGTTCACCCGGGTGGCGGTGCACGGGCTCTCGCCGCTCTTCGTCGGCTCGGGGCGAGCGGTGGTGGCGGCCGGCCTGGCCCTGGTTGCGCTGATCGTCACCCGGCAGCGCCGCCCTCGCGGGCGGCAATGGGCGCGCCTGGCGGTGGTCGGCGCCGGCGTCGTGGTGGGATTCCCCCTGCTGACCTCGTACGCCCTCACGACCGCGCCGGCCGGCCACGGCGCTGTCGTCATCGCGATCCTGCCGGCCGTCACGGCCGTGCTCGCCGTCATCCGCGGCCACGAACGTCCACCGCGCGCGTTCTGGGTCGCCGCCGGGCTCGGCGCGGTCGCCGCGGTGGTCTTCGCGTCCGCGCAGGGCGGCGACCTCGGCCGGCTGCACTGGAGCGACCTGCTGCTCTTCGGCGCCGTGGTGTCCGCGGCCATCGGCTACGCCGAGGGCGGCCTGCTGGCCCGCGAACTCGGCGCCTGGCAGACCGTGTCCTGGGCGCTCGTGCTGTGCGCACCGCTGATGGTGATCCTGATGGTGCTCGCCACGGCCCGGCACACCCCGCAGGGAACGCCGGCCCAGTGGGCGGCCTTCGCCTACCTGGCGGTGGTCAGCATGTTCCTCGCCTTCTTCGCCTGGTACCACGGGCTGGCCGTCGGGCCGATGGCCCAGGTCAGCCAGGTGCAGCTCCTCCAACCGGTGCTGACCCTGTGCTGGGCGGGCCTGCTGCTGGGCGAACACCTCGCCGGTGCCACGATCGTCGGCGGCCTCGTCGTGGTGCTCTGCGCGGCAGGTGCCGTCCGCGTACGCCTCAGCCCCACACCTCCCGTGCCGTCTCCACGATGAGGCCGAGCTTCGCGAACTGCTGGTCCTGGGTGAGCACGTTGCCCTCCACAGTGGATGAGAAGCCGCACTGCGGCGACAGGCTCAGCTGATCGAGGTCGACGTACTTGGCCGCCTCGTCGATGCGCCGCTTGAGCTGGTCCTTGTCCTCCAGGGCGCCGCGCTTGGTGGTGACCAGACCGAGCACCACCCGCTTGCCGGGCGGCACGAACCGCAGCGGCGCGAAGCCGCCGGACCGCTCGTCGTCGAACTCCAGGAAGAACCCGTCCACGTTCAGCTGGGTGAACAGCGCCTCGGCGACGAAGTCGTAGCCGCCGGAAGCGGCCCAGGAGGACCGGAAGTTGCCCCGGCACATGTGCGTGGTGACGGTCATTCCCTCGGGCCGGCCGTCGATCGCCGCGTTGATCTGCTTGATGTAGCGCTCGTGCTGGTGCTCCGGGTCGCCGCCCTGCGTGGCGATCATCTCGCGCTGCTTGGGGTCGTTGAGGTAGGCCAGGCTGGTGTCGTCGAGCTGCAGGTAGGTGCAGCCGAGCGCGGCCAGCCGGCCGACCTCGTCCGCGTAGGCGGCGCTGAGGTCGTGCCAGAAGCCGTCGAGGTCCGGGTAGACGTCCTCGTCGATCGCGGCCCGGCCGCCGCGGTAGTGCACCATGCTCGGCGAGGGGATGGTGAGCTTCGGCGTCGCCGTCGTGACCTGGGACTTCAGGTAGGTGAAGGCGTCGGCGAAGATGGTCTCCTCGAGCCGTACGGGCGAGTTGATGCGCAGCGCGGGCGGGTCGAACTCGATGGTCCCGTCCTCGTTGAAGAACTGCACGTGCATGCGCTCGTCGGCCTGGGTGACGCCGCCCAGCCGGTAGATGAAGTCCATGTGCCACGAAGCGCGGCGGAACTCCCCGTCCGTGGCCGACTCCAGCCCGATCTCCTCCTGCCGGCGGACGACCTCGGCGATCGCCGCGTCCTCGACGGCGCGGAGCTCATCGGCCGGCAGCTTCCCGGCCGCGAACTCCTCCCTGGCCCGCAACAGGCTGGCGGGCCGAAGCAGGCTTCCGACGTGATCTGCGCGAAATGGCGGCATACGGTCACCCTGCCACCGCCGCGGCGACCGGACAACCCTTGATCAGTCGCGCGCCGGGACACCCGGGCGGTGCCACCGTGCCTACCCTGGGTTGATGCGGATCAGCTCGCTGCACACGTACCCGGTCAAGGGTTGTCACCGGCTTGACCACGACGCGGCGCGGGTGGAGCCGTGGGGTCTCGCCGGCGACCGCCGGTGGATGATCGTCGATCCCGACGGGGTCGGCATCACCCAGCGCCAGGCCCCCGTCCTCACCGGGCTGCACGCCGTGCCGCGGCCCGGCGGTCTGCTGCTCAACGGCTTCGACGTCGCCGAGCCCGAGGACGGCCCGAAGGAGACGCTGCGGGTTTTCAGCTCCAAGCCGCCGCTGACCGCCCGGCTCGCCACGGCCGCCACGGGGTTCGTCTCCGACTTCCTCGGCCGTCCGGCCCGGCTCGCCTGGCTCGCCGACACCTCGGTCCGGCCGATCGCGACCCACGCGCTGCCCGGCGACCGGGTCAGCTTCGCCGACGGCTTCCCGCTGGCGCTCGCCAACGCCGCCTCCCTCGCCGCGGTCAACGACTGGCTGCTCGAAGCCGGCGACGAACCCGTGCCGATGACCCGGTTCCGGCCCAACGTCGTCATCGCCGGCGCGCGGCCCTGGGCCGAGGACGACTGGCTCGGCGGGCGCCTGCGCCTCGGCGACGTGACCTTCCGGGTCGCCAAGGCCTGCAGCCGCTGCGTAGTGACCACCGTCGATCAGGAGACCGGCCAGGTCGGGCGGCAGCCACTGCGCGCGCTCGGCCGGCACCGCTGCTTCGCCGATGGCCTGCTCTTCGCCGTCGCCCTGATCCCGGAGACAGCCGCCGGGGAGGCCGGCGTCATCCGGGTGGGGGAGTCTTCCTTAGCTCTGTCTTAGGAAAGTTGCCGCGGGTGCCGTGGCCGCGAAGGATGCGTCAGCGTGACCGCTCATCGCTTTTTCGCCCCCCGCTGGCTCGCGACGGGCGGCGCCGTCTTGCTCGCCGGTGTCCTCGGCATCGCCATGCTGCTGCAGAACGGCGGCTCCGCTTGCGCGGCGCCGCCGAGCAGCGACAAGCACAAGGGCAAGGCGACCTTCTACGACCTGGGCGGAACGCAGGGCAACTGCTCGACCAAACCCCCGGCAGACGACCTGTACGTGGCGTTGGGCAAAAGCGAATACTCAGGCGCACGGGCCTGCGGCAGCTATCTCGACGTCACCGGCCCCAACGGCAAGGTCCGCGTCAAGGTCTTCGATTCCTGCCCCGAATGCCCGGTCGGTCACCTCGACCTGAGCCGCACGGCGTTCAAGAAGATCGGCAAGGAGATCGACGGCATCATCCCGATCACCTACAAGGCCGTCCCGAACGCGCCCACGCCGGGCCCGCTGAGCATCACCTTCGTCGCGGGCACCTCGCAGTACTACTGGGCGGTCACCATCGACAACAACGCCAACCCGATCAAGTCGCTGTCGGCCAAGGGCCCGGGCGGCAGCTTCCGCTCGGCGGCGCTCCAGGACTACAACGCCTGGATCATCGACGGGCAGATGGGCAACGGCCCGTTCCAGGTCAAGATGACCGACATCTACGGCAAGACCATCACGGCCAAGAACATCAAACTCAGCCCGCAAAAAAAGCAGACCACATCGGTACGCTTCGCCATCGGCACGACAACGACGGTGGAAGAGGCGCCCGCCCCGGTCAAGAAGAAGGCCACCACGTCCCCGAAGCCCAAGACGACCTCGGCCGCACCGGCACCGAGCGCGGTGTCATCGTCGGTCGCGGCCCCGCTCCTCGAAGCGACAGTGACCGAGCCGGCGCCGGACGATCAGGCGGACGTGCCGCTCGCGGCGGCCGGGCCGGAGGTCAAGGCGGCCTCCTGCGGCTGAGGCAGGTCAAGCCACATGAACAGCTCGTCGCGGTCGTCGCCCGCCGCGACCCGGAGCGCGCCCGGGATGCGGCCGACCTCGCGATAGCCGAGGCCACGGTAGAACCGGTCGAGCCCATGCCCGTCCCGGACGGTGACCTGCAGCGCGGCCAGGCCAAGCCGGGCGGAGACCTCGGCGGCCCGCCGCATGATCGCGGCGCCGTACCCGCGCCCCTGGCTGCCGGGCACGACCATGACACGCTTGAGGACCCGCCAGTGCGCCTTGAGCGCGAAGCGGTTGTCGGCGATGAACAGCAGGGCGACCAGCCGCCCGTCATCGATCCCGATCAGCAGCCGATCAACCCCCTCGGCCACCCCGGCCAGCGCGGCGTCGGCAACGGGCCGCACCTCATCCGCGCTCACGGGCGCGACAAAGCCGACAGCCCCGCCGGCGTTGGTAACGTCAACCCAGAGCGCGACGATGTCCGCCCGCAGCGCATCGGTGAGCGGCGGATCGAGCACGAACGACACGGTCATCCGGCCATCGTGCCGAACAGGCCGGAGGCTGATCCCAGGTCCTCGTACGCGGCCGGGTCGACACTGCCGTTGGGGCAGCGGTCGAGCAGCCGGGTGAGCCGGTCTGCGATCTCGCCCGGGTCGAGATTGAGGCGCACGCACAGGTCCCGGTGAGTATCGACCAGCGGTTCGCTGATCTCCTCGGGATCGGTGCGGCGGTCGTAGTAGGCGTCGATGAGATGACCGGCCAACTCATCCCAGACCTCGATGGCCTGCTCGACCAGATCGAGCATCCCGGGTACGGCAGGACGGGCGCGCAGGATCTCGACCTCGGCGACCAGGCGGTGACCGGCGTCCTCCACATCGGCGAGCTGCCACCTGGAACCGGTGGTCGCGTTCGACGCGTCCCGGACCGCAGCCTGGAAGCCGGCGAGGGCCGATTCGTCCGCCGGGTCGAGCATGCCCGCCTTGCCCAGCAGCACGGTGGCGAAGAGCCGGTCCCGGACCGCCTGCTCCACCAGCAGGTCGGTGAGCTGTCGCGGGCTGAGCCGCTGCACGGCCCGCAGATAGTCGGCGCGCTCGGGCTCGACCGGGCCGGCACCATGCGCGTGACCCGCGGCGGAGAACCGGACACCCGCGTCGAAGGCGGTCAGCGCCACGGCGACAGCATGCGGGCAGAACTCGTCCGCGGGCTGGGTGCCGCAATCGCAGTCCCCGGTGAACGTCCGATCGATGACGCCCACCCAGGGCTGAAACCTGATCCCACCGTCGGACACGACCGCCCGGGCGCCACCGCCTACGGACTCCAGATCACCGACCACGTCGTCCCGCAGCAGCCGTTCGGCGACCGCGGCCACCGCAGCCGGGATCGAGCTACGAAACGCCTGAACATCGATGAGGGCAGCCACGGACGCCAACCCTACCGACCGGCGACCGCTTGACTGCCGTGGAGTGACGCCAGGTCTGCGGCGGCCCGGCCCGATGCCCAGCCCGCTCGGTTGCTGATGGTCGTTGCGTGCTGCGTCAGCTCGGGGAACTGCTTCTCGAACACATCGCGCACCTCGTCGTCACGCGCCGCGAGCACGGGCAGCAGCTGGGCGCCGCCGGCCGACTCGGCCATTTCCCGGCCCACCCCGTCGGTGGCTTCGTTGAGTCGCTCACCGATCCGGGACGCGTACGCGGTCAAGAACGACTGCCGAAACGAGCGGGTGGTGTTGCGTCCGTATTTGTCGGTGCTCGGCTTGGCCTGCGTCATCGCCCGGGTCGCCTGCACGAGCAGCGAGGTGAACAGCAACTCGGCCGAGTCCAGATCCGTGGGGAAGCCGACGATGGTGGTGAAACCGAACCGCTTCATCCACACCGCCCGGCAGCTGTTGGCCTCCGCGACGACCTGCAACAGCAGCGTCTTCGGCGCCTCGTACGGATTGTCGATGCTCACCCGGCGGCTGACCGGCTGGTCGCGTTTCCCGGTCGTGGCGACGAGCAGGGCATGGTCGATGCGGTGCCGGGCCATCAAGGCCTGCGCCTTCGCCGTGTACGCGTCAGCCTCCTCCGGGAAGTCGGTGGACTCCGCCTTGGCCAGCAGCGCCCGGACCCGGTCGAGCATCCGCTGATCGAGGTCCTCAGGCAGGGTCGCCGCGGTGGGCCTGGCATTGCCCGGCGTCGGGCCGACCAGCTCGATCGCCGGCAGCGTCGCGAGTAGATGAAGCACCTCGATGACGGTGGCGACCACCCCGCTGCGGTCGAGGTCCTGCCGTTCGCCCCAGACAGTCACATAGTGGTCGTCGTGCTCCCACCAGACCTGCGCGTCCAGAGCGGCCAACTGCGACTGCCACCGATGATCGACGGTCGCCGGGGGATAGCCGCGCATCTGCGCCGCGATGGCGTCGACCATGAGCCGGCCGTGCCGTGCCGTGTGCTCGCGGCGGGCGGCCCGCACCAACTCTGTCGGCTGCCAACCGCGCCGCCAAGCGTGCTCGACCTCGCGGAGCAAGGCCGTCAACAGCGCCCGGTTGACCACCTGCACTCCGGCGGCACCGCCGGGGCCGGCGGTCAAAAGCGCGTGGCAGCGATCGAGCTCGGTCGTCTCCTCGCGGTGCCGGGCGTGGATCGCCTGGTCGATGATCTGCTCCGCGAGCTGACGCTGGGACGGAATACGCGGCGCGCCGAACAGGCCCAGCGGATCTTCGGCGCCGGGCTCACCCGCGGCCCGTCGGCGCTGAGCCGCGTCCGCGGCCTTCCGCTTGGCCTTGTGCCGCTCGCGACTGTTCTTGCCCATTGCTCTCCGCTCGAACCGACTACACCAAGTCGAAAACGCTACCAAGCCGGACCGGCGTCAGCCACAACGTGACGGTGGCAGCACCGGTTGGAGGGACATGCGTGCGCGCCAGACCCGCTGAGTCGGCAAGAACGGACCCACCGACGCCGACGAGACTGTTCGCAGGCACCCAGCGATCCGAATGTTGCTATGTTGCTAATCAAGTGAGAAGACTGGCTAGGATGTAGCTATGTTAGCGACATTGTCCACGTCGTGATCTTCGCCAGCCCGACTATCACCACCGAGGACCACGCCGTCCTCGCCGAGATCCACGAAATGCGGCGACAGCTCGCCAGCGCGCTACGCGCTCCACGGCGTTGGCAGGGCGGCCTGCGCCGCACGATGCTTGCGCGCGCTATCCGTGGATCCAACAGCATCGAAGGCTACGTCGTCGATGAAGACGACGCGGCCGCCGCCCTCGACGACGAGGAACCACTGAGCGCCGACGAGCGTACGTGGGCAGAGATCCGCGGATACCGCCAAGCCCTCGGCTACATCCTTCAGATGGCCGGCGACGCCCACTTCATCATCGACACCTCAGCGATGCGCAGCATGCACTACATGATGCTCGCGCACGACCTGAGCAAGAGCCCTGGCCAGTACCGGACCGGCCCGATCTATGTACACGACGAGAAACGTGACCTCGTCGTCTACGAGGGCCCCGAGGCTGGTCGCGTACCTGCGCTCATGGAGGAACTGGCCTCCAGCCTCCGCGCAGACCTCGACGTCGATCCACTCGTACGCGGCGCCATGGCACACCTCAACCTCGTCATGATCCATCCGTACCGCGACGGCAACGGCCGGATGGCCCGCGCCCTGCAGACACTGACGATCTCGAGACAAACCATCGTCGAGCCGGCATTCTCGAGCATCGAAGAGTGGCTCGGGCATAACACGGACGACTACTACCACGTTCTCGCCGTCACCGGTCAGGGCACCTGGAGGCCGCGCCCGGACGCTCACCTATGGGCCGCCTTCAACATCCGGGCCCATCACATGCAAGCGCAGACCGTCGCCCAACGACTGGACGAAGCGTCCGAGATCTGGATAGAACTCGACGAGCTCGTCGGCGCCAATCACCTACCCGAGAGAATGACCGGGATGCTCTACGAGGCGGTCCTCGGCTACCGAGTTCGCCGTCCCGGATACATGAAGATGACCGGCGTTGAAACGCACACCGCCACCCGAGATCTCGGCCGCCTTGCCGAAATCGGGTTGCTGCACGCTCGAGGCGAGACCCGTGGCAGGCATTACCTCGCAGGCCAGCGGCTCCGCGAGCTACGCGAGGAGTGCCGAAAACGGCGCCGCCCCATCGTCGACCCATATCCCTGGATGCGGACGCGATTGGCCGAGGCCACATAACCGATCAGCTGACTAGTCACCTGGCTAAGCAGGGTTCGGAGGTTAGCTTGTCGGGATTAATCAGGCGAGCGCGTTGGATGGAATTCGCACTCTTGCGCTGATCTCGTCGACCGATGCGTGGAGCTCGACAATGCAATTTGACCGGGATGCAAGGATGGCGACCAGGGCGAATCCCGATGATTTCGAGGCGGGACGATGAAACTTTTTTAGTCTTTGGTTGACTTCCGCCACCCATGCGGATGACACCTCGGCGCACGTGTTCGTAATGGTTACCAGAACTCCGTCATAGGCCGAGTGAGTCTCTAGGCGGACAGCCGCGCCTGGCAGCGAATATCTGGCTGCATTGTCGAGAAGCTCAGTGATGAGTAGAGTTGTATCGGCTACCGACTCTGGCACGACCAACGGATTGACCATTTCCTCATAGATAACGCGGTCCCCGGCAGGGGTATCTGACAGCGCAGTGCGTAACATCGCCGAAAGCCTTGCCGGCTTCCGAGGCCAACTTGCAGCATCGATGTCTGCCGCCGCGAACACTCTGTCGTGGCCCCGTTGCAGCTGACGAATCTGAACACTGAGTGCGTGCAATCGATCCCGCTGACTCGGCTCCGGCTCAGCGCGTTCAATCTCACCGATCTCGCTGAGCAATTGCTGGAGGACTACCTGCGACCTGCGGCTGGAATCGACGAACATATCGGCACTGGACTGATGTATGTAGGCCTGCTCCGTTATCGAGCGAACGGATTCTACCTGGACGAGGTAAAATGCCTCGGCGAGCATGTCAAGCTCATTTCGCCGGCCGGGCCACCGCTGCGGCGGCTCCAGGTGGAACCGAGTGGCAAGCTCCGCGATTGAGAGCTCTTCCTGCCAGCGAAGTGCACGCAATTGCGCGTTCAGCTCGGGCAGTACGTAAATGGCGAAGTGCAGCGCCTGCTCTCTTAGGAAGCGCGGAAACCGTTGCGACCTCAAGGTGGACGGCCAAGGAATCCAATGAGTCAATGTCCATTTCAGGCTGATGCCTCGATCCCTTGACTGCCGCCGTTCTGCCCGCCTCGCTGCAATTGCACCGAACGTGAACCCAAGGGCCGTGAGGAGCTTGAAGAGCTTCCCTGGACGCATGTCGATGATGGTCGCCAATTCCTCTGCTCGCGTTCGCGCCCGGGCTCTGTCGCCGTAGCGATGGAATGCTGACCAGCGCACCAGTCGACGGGCCAACCAGGGTGACACATCGCATGCCTCGTTGATCGCCAGCCCAACGAGAATCGCAAAGACTATCTCTACGAGAGTCATTGCGGGCCCTCCATGGCCCAGCCGCCTAGACCTTCCGGCCGGGTTGTCGGCCACGTTCGACCGCGTTTCGGCGACGACTGTGGCCTGCGGGCAGTCACCAGCTCGCGGGCGGCGGGCATCCCGGTTGGCGTGAGTCGATAGAAGCGGCGGCGAGGCTTGGCCTCCTCGGGATGTCGGTCCTCCCAGTGGCCTTCGATCCAGCCAGCGTCTTCGAGTCGATCGAGAATTCCGTAGACGGTTGGGCCCGACCGCTTAGTCGCCTTCATGATCGCCCAACCGTGAACTTCTGCGCCGGCTTCGTGCGCCTCCAAACACACCTCAAGAACGTCGAGCAGTGGTTCGGTCACTCGCGCCGGCTCGCTCACAGCGCTTATCTTACCTAAGTCGGTCAAGGTGGCCACAGACACCCAGGCCGGAATTCTCACCCGCGCGTACGGCGGACCGTCGGCACCACGTTCTTGTTCTGCCCCTCACCGATCGCCGATCGCGTGGTTGAGCTTGTCGATCCCGTGCTGGCCGGGCTCTTGACACCACGAGTATCGGCTGGAGGGACAGGGGGGCGCGCCGGACCCGCCGTGTCGGCAGCACGGGTGACGCCCACCACCTTGTCCGGCAGGCGAACAGGGTGGTACGTAACACCACAAGGGTGCGGAAGGCGGGACTCGAACCCGCACGTTCTTTCGAACACTGGGACCTAAACCCAGCGCGGCTGCCAATTACGCCACTTCCGCCCGATTCGCGCAAAGGCGCATCGTGGAAGTGAGTCTAGACGGTGAAGGGCTGTGCACCATTACCGGCTGCGGCGGCACGCGCGTCTCTGGAGCTCATAGGCTCCCGGGCACAGCACGGCGGCCGCCTCGCGGATCAAGCCGCATGACGGCCGCCGTGGGATGGCGGGTCCCCGTAGGGATCAGGAGCGGAGCATCTGCGGACTCCAGGGGCTGGGCGTCAGGTGCTGCTCTCATCGGCACCGCATCTCAGGATCCGCGAATTTTGCCGCAGAAGTCAGTCGATACCGAGATCTCGCCGGAGCTTAGCGACGTGCCCGGTCGCCTTGACGTTGTAGAAGGCGTGCTCGATGGCGCCCTCCTCGCCGATGACGAACGTCGAGCGGATCACGCCGGTCACCGTCTTGCCGTACAGCTGCTTCTCGCCGAACGCGCCGTACGCGGTCAGCACGCTCTTGTCCCGGTCGCTGACCAGGGGGAACGTGATCGCGTCGTGCTCGCGGAACTTTGCCAGCTTGGCCGGGGTGTCCGGGGAGATGCCCACCACCTCGTAGCCGGCCGCCTGCAGGGAGCCGAGCGAGTCGCGGAAGTCGCAGGCCTGCTTCGTGCAGCCGGGGGTCATCGCGGCCGGGTAGACGTACAGGATGACCTTGCGGCCGCGGAGGTCCTTCAGGGTCAGGGTGTCGCCGTTGTCGGTGGGCAGGGTGAACTCGGGTGCCGGATCACCAGCGGTGAGTCGCTCAGTCATGGTCCGAAGATATCGGGGCCGCCCGCAGCCGCAGCACGCCCGTCGCCGCCATCGCCAGGCCGGCGCCGATCGCCACCAGCACGGCGGCCCGGGCCAGCCAGCCCGGACCCGGGAACAGCACGATCGCCTGGCCGAAGATGCCCGCGTCGGCGTAGCCGCCGAAGATCGCCAGGAGCGCGCCGGCCAGCGCCAGCAGGAACGGCGTGCGGCCGAGCAGGGTCAGCACGCCCGCGGCCACCGCCAGCACCGCCGCCACGATCGCCGGTGCCTGGCCGCCCACGCCGAGGCTCAGGCGCGTCACCGCGTACCCCAGGGTGATCGTGCCCGCGGCCAGCGCGACGGGCCCCAGCGACCTCGCGCCGCGCCGGCCCAGCGCCGTCAGTCCGGCACCCAGCGTGAGCGCGCCCACCCACCACAGCCAGGCAGTGGGCGGCGGCTCCCAGCTCAGGGTGCCGCGGACCTCGAACGTGCGCACCCCCTCGCGCAGCGGCACGACCCAATCGCGCAGCTTGTGGCTGCGGGACGGGTCGGCCCGCGCCTGCGGCGGCAGGCCTTCGGTGAGCCATCGGGTGCGCTGGTCGTGCCAGCGCACGGTGCTGCCGGCGGAGACGCGGCGCCACTGCGGGGCCGCGGTCGGGGAGGCGCCGGCGGGCACGGGGGTGTCGCCGTCGAGGGTCTGGTTCGTGTACGCGGCCGGCGAGTTGATGTTCTCGTACGTGCCGTCGGGCCGTACCTCAAGATAGGGCTCGCCCTGGTAGCCGAGCACCTCGATGGTGCGGCCGGTCCGGTTGACCAGCTCGAGCCGCGCGCCGGCCTCGACGGTCCGGACGGTCAGTCCGGGCTCGGCGGGGCTGAGCCCGGTCACTTCAGTCCGGTACGCGGTAGCGTCCGGTGCCTCGCCGCCGTGGGCGGACGCCGGGCCGGCCGGCACGAGCAGCGCGCCGGCCAGCGCGGCGACGAACAGGGCGGCACGCCTCACGCGCCGGCCGCCTCCACCGCGGCGGTCAGGCCCTGCGCCGAGCGGTCCTCCAGGGCCTTGCCGCCGACCAGCACGGTCGGGGTGCCGGTGACGCCGCGTGCGGACGCGGTGTCGGTGACCTTGGTGGCCCAGGCCTGGTAGGTGCCGTCGTTCACGGCGTCGGCGAACGCGGCGTCGGTGAGGCCCACGGACTTGCCCAGCTCGATCAGCTTGGCGTTGTCGAGGCCGGCGCTGCCCTCGGCCGGCTGGTTGGCGAACAGCACCCGGTGGTATTCGGCGAACTTGCCGCCCTGCGCCGCCGCGGCCGAGGCGGCGGCGGACCGGGTCGAATACTCGGTGCTGGAGGCGCGGTCGAGGATCGCGATCGGGTGGTACTGCACGGTCACCTTGTTCGCCGCGACGAGCTGGTCGATCGTGGTCGCCGCTCCGGTCTCGAACTGCCCGCACACCGGGCACATGAAGTCCTCGTAGATGTCCACCTTGACCGGGCCGGTGCCGATCGCGAACGCCGTGCCGTCGTCGACCGCGACGCTCGGCGTGGTCAGGCCGGCGGTCTTGTCGTTCTCCTGGCCGGCCGCCACGGCCCAGCCGAACAGGCCGACGGCGATCAGCATGGCCACGACGCCCAGGCTGGTCCAGAGCGCGATCCGGCGGCGCCGCTCCAGCGCCAGTTGCTCCTGGACGACCCGCTTGGCCTTTGCCCGGTCCCGGTTGTTCTTGCCGCTCACACTTCCCCCATCAGGACGCCATCGATCGAATAGCGGGTCCGCGGCCGCCACAGCAGGATCCCGGCGAGCAACACAAAGCCGGCGTCCCGGACGAGGTCCCAGGTGTATTGCGGGCTCTGCCCGGCGCCCAACTGTCCGCCCGAGCTGAAGCAGCCGCAGTCGATCTGCAGGCCCCGGGCCCAGGCCGAGACGATGCCGGCGATGAAGAGCACCAGCAGGCCGGCGGAGATGCCGGCGCTGAGCCGCACCGCGAGGCCGGCCAGCAACAGCAGGCCGAGCGCGATCTCCAGGAACGGCTGGGCGGCACCGATGGCCTTCGCCACCTCGAACGGGAAGATCTCGTACGCGTTCACCGCCCGGCCCGATTCGGCCAGGTCACCGACCTTGAGGCCGCCGGCAACGAGCCACACGGCGGCCAGTCCCAGGCGCGCCGCCGTGGAGATCCACACCCAGCCGGTCGTCATCCGGGCGGACTGCCCCGTCTCCATGCTCACGCCCCCTTAGTCGGCGCTCGCCGCCGTCGGGTTCCGTCCTACCGCCTGGGGGTTTGCTGATAGTTCAACTCGCCTGGGCGGCGGCGACCGCGGTGACCAATTCCTCCCGGGCGCGGGCCACGCGGGACCGGATCGTCCCCACCGGGACCTCCTCGATCTCCGCCGCCTCTGCATAGGACATGCCTAGCACCTGGGTGAGCACGAACGCGGTGCGACGTTCCTCACCGAGGCGGCTCAGCAGGTCGGTGGCGCCGAGCCGATGCGCGGGATCGGGCTGGCGAGGCACCTCCGTCCAGGCCTGCGCGGCCAGCCGGGCGTCGAGCCGGCGCCGGCGCACCACGGCCCGCAGGTGGTCGGCGCAGGTGCGCCGGGCGATGCCGAGCAGCCAGGTGCGGATCATGGCGCGGCCCTCGAAACCCGGCAGCGCCTTGAAGGCGCGCAGGTAGGTCTCCTGGGTGAGATCGTCGGCGGCGCCGGGATCGACCAGCGCGGCGGTGAACCGCCACACCTCGGCCTGGGTGCCGCGGACGAGCGCGGCCTGAGCGTCCGGGTCGCCGCCGCGGGCGGCGAGGGCGAGGGCGGTGAGGGGGTCGGCCGCTGTCACACCCGGAGATGGTACGCGAGAAGAATTTGTCAGAGGCCCGGGGAACTATGGACCCTGTGCAGACGACAACCTCATGTCCTCACGATTCCGCCCGCTGCGGGCCCTCGCCGCGACCTTGGTGTGGGCGCCGTCGAGCCATCGGGGAGCATTGCCCGCATGACCGTTGATCGACCCGGCGCATCTGATCGACTCCGCCTGCCACCGGTGCGGCGCGCCGGCGACCATGGTGGGCCTGCTCACGGGCGGTTCCGGCGGGCGCTGGCCGCCGCGGCCGGGCTGCTGGTCGGGTTGTTCTGCGTGCTGCTCGGGCCGGCGGCGCCGGCCAGCGCGCACGCCGCGCTGGTCGCCAGCGACCCGTCGAGCGGCACGATCGTCCCGGACGCGCCCAACAAGATCACCCTGACCTTCAGCGAGTCCGTCCAGCTCATCTCGGGCAAGATCCAGGTGCTGGCCCCGGACGGCAGCCGCGCCGACCAGGGCGACCCGCAGGCCGCCGGCGGCACGGTCACCGTCCCGCTGCGCTCGGGCGGCGGCCGGGGCACCTATCTGGTGAGTTTCCGCGTCGTCTCGGCGGACAGCCACCCCGTCGCGGGCAGCATCACCTTCTCCGTCGGCGCCGCCTCCACCCCACCCACCGACACCGCCGGCGCCGAGTCGGTCGACCCGGTGGTGCGGGCCCTGATCCCGGTCGGCAAATACCTGGGGTACGCCGGACTGGTGCTGCTCGTCGGCCCGGTGCTGGTGCTCGCCCTGCTCTGGCCGCACCGGCTGTCCCGGCGCGGCCCGGGCCGGCTGGTGTGGACCGGGGTGGGCCTGGTGCTCGGCAGCACGGTGCTCGCGCTGTGGCTGCAGGCGCCGTATACGACCGGCTCCGGGTTGTTCGGGGTCTCCGTCGACGACCTGCGCGACGTGCTGGGCAGCACGTTCGGCGCGGTCATGCTGGTGCGGCTCGGGGTGCTGGTCGCGGCCGGCTTCCTGCTGCGCCCGCTGCTGCGTGGCGAGGGTGGCGAGTCGAAGGCCGACCTGGCCCTGCTCGGCGTCCTCGCGGTGGCGGCGCTGGCGACCTGGCCGCTGACCGGGCACCCCACGGCGTCCCCGGTTGCCGGGGTCTCGGTCGTCGTCGACGCGATCCACCTCGCCGCTATGTCGGTCTGGCTCGGCGGCCTGGTCATGCTGGCCGGCTTCCTGCTGCGCCAGGCCAACGAGCGCGAGCTGGGTGCGATCCTGCCGATCTGGTCGCGCTGGGCGGCGACCGCGGTGGCCGCGCTGATCATCGCGGGCTCGGTGCAGGCGCTGATCGAGGTCGCCTCGTTCAAGGGGCTCTACGACAACGCGTACGGCCGGCTGATCCTGGTCAAGATCGGGCTGGCCGCGGTGGTGATCGGGGTGGCGGCGTATTCGCGCCGGCTGGTCCGCAACCGGAGCGCCGAGACCGGGCCCCGGCTGCTACGCCGGGTCGTGCTGGCGGAGCTGACGGTCACCGCGGTCGTGCTGGGCGTGACCGCGGCGCTGGTGCAGATCCCGCCGCCCCGGACGGCCACCGCGGTCGAGAGCGGCGCCACCTCGACGACGATCTCGCAGACCATCACCGACAAGTCCGTGTCGCTGCAGGTCGACGTGTTCCCGGCGACCGTCGGCAACAATTCACTGCATCTGTACGCATATACCCTAGACAACAAGCCGCTGCCGGTCGTCGAGTGGACGGCCACCGCGGCGCTGCCGGCCAAGGGGATCGAGCCGATCGAGGTGCCGCTGCTGCGGATCACCGACTTCCACGCCATCGGAGACATCGCGCTGCCGGCGGCGGGGGACTGGACGTTGAAGTTCACCCTGCGCACGAGCGACATCGACCAGTCGACCCTGACGATGACCGCCAAGATCTCCTGACACCCGCTCTGATCTCCTGACACCCGCCCTCTCGGATGGCCCGGCCCGCACCCGCGGACCGGGCCATTGTCATACCTCTCGGGTCCTAAGTAACTGTTTATCCAATTTGGTGTTATTTCGGTCTGTATGGTCTGCGCAGTACCACCGAGAAGGGGGAGATCGAGATGCGGGTGTTCCGCACGATCCTCGGCATGCTGTTGCTGACAGCCGGACTACCGACGTTGCTGGTGGGAGCGGCATTCTGGGCCGCCATGCAGCACCGGGACCCGGGCGGCGCCTTCACCGGCGACATGCAGCGGATCGCCACATCCGGGTATGCGCTGGTGGTCGACGACTTCGACGACCTGCTCCGCGAGGACGCCCCGTTCGTCCGCCTCGGCGACACCCGGCTGCGCCTGACCGCCGAGTCCAGCGGCGCACCGGCGTTCCTGGGCATCGCCCCGGCGGCGGACGCGGCCCGCTACCTGGCCGACATCCCGTGCGTCGCGGTCTCCGAGATCGACCTCGGCACGGGTGCCCTGCCGGTGACCGGCAAGCTCCGCCCGGGCACCATCGCCCCGGAGCAGCTGCCGGGCCGGCAGACCTTCTGGCTGAAGACGGGTACGGGCACCCTCGACTGGAACCCGTCCGAGCTGCGCGACACCCGATACAGCCTGGTGGTGATGAACCCGGCGGCACAGCCCGGCGTACGGCTGGAAAGCTCGGCGAGCATCCGGCCCGGCTGGCTGAACCAGGCGACCTGGGCCCTGCTGATCCTGGGCAGCCTGCTGGTGATGATCGGCATGATCGTGCTGGGCTGGCCGTCCCGCCGCCGCGAGGTCGTCTACGTGGTGGAACCGAGCCAGGTCCCGGACCTGATGCAGGCGATCGGCGCCCCGCTGCCCCTGAGCCGCACCGGCGGCGGCCGACACGCGGGCACCCACCGCCCCCGCACCCTCGCGGACTCCCAACCACGATCCCGCCCGCCGTCGCTGACCTGGCCGCCCTCGTCCTCGTCGACGCGCTCCGGACGCGGCGCGGCGATCCCGATGCCGGCCGCACCGGTCTCGGGCGCGGCGACCACCATGACGTCACCGGCTCCGGCGCAGGTGAGCGCTTCGTCGGCGGCCGGTTCTCCGCTCGCGGCGAGCGCGTCGATCGGCGAGCCTGCCGGCTCCTTGGCCGCTGAGTCTGTGCTGGTCGGCGGTCCGGGTGCCGGGTCCGCGCTGGTCGGGGCCCTGGACGTGGGTCCGCTTGCCGCTGGTTCGGCTGGGGCCGATATCAGCCTTTCCGGTGCTGGTGAGGCCTTGGCCGACGACGAGTCCGTGACCTTGCCGGTCACCCAGTCGGCCGCTGGGGGCGACGCGGCGGCCGGGGGCGACGCGGCAGCCGAACCGGCGCCCGGCGAACCGCTGAACCTCATCGCAGGCCGGCCCGCGCCAGGCTCTGCAACCGACCCGTCTCCGCTGAACGACCCGCTGTTCGGCCGCCCAACCGACCGCCAGGGCCGACGCCGCACCGCGCCGCAACCCACAGACCTGCCGATCTTCGAGGCATCCGCGGTAGGCGCCTGGGTAGCGGAGACGACCGCGGCCCGCACCCGAGAAACCGAGGCGCGCGCGGCGGCAGCAATCAACGCCTCCCGCAAGCCGACGGCGACGTCGGAAACCCCGAACGCTCCGGCCGCGCCGAGCCTGAACACGGCGAAGCCGCACTCCCCGAGCAACGCGGCCGAAACGCCGAAGGCGCCGGCCGGGAAGGCTAGTGCCGCGAAGTCGCAGGCTGGGGATGCTGCGGCGATCGCTTCGGCGGAGGAGGCCACGAAGTCGCAGGCTGGGGATGCTGCGGCGATCGCTTCGGCGGAAGAGGCCACGGATTCGCAGGCTGCGAGTGCCGCGGCGATCGCTTCGGCGGCAGAATCCACGGCTGCGCAGGCCGCGACCGCTGCGGCGACCTCTCCCATCGCCACGGCAGCCGCGACAGAAAGTGCCGCGACCGCTGCGACGACGGACGCCTCGAAGGCCGATGGTCGCCGAGCGTCAGCGGAAGTCCCTGCCACGGAATCGGCTGCCGCCGATGTCAAGGCCACGCAGGTGCCCGCGGCCAGTGCCGCGACCACCCGGGCGACTGTCGCCGGTGCCGCCGCCATGCGCGCGGCCGCTGCAGGCGCAGCGGTCGCTCGGGTTGCCGCTGCCGCTGCGGCCGGATCTGCGGGGAAGGCTGCCGGCTCACCTGAAGCCGCAGCGCCGAAGGCCGCTGGTCCGCGCGCCGCCGATGCTGGTCCGCGCGCCGTAGCCAACGGTGTTGGTTCGCGCGCTGTCGCCGATAGTGCCGGAGTCTCGTCTGACTCCGGCACTGCTGAGGCGGACAACGGCCCGGGTTCAGGCGCGCCCGCGAAGGCCGCGCGGCCCGCGGACGCTACGCCCCGGAATGCCCTGTTCGGTGGTTCCACGTCACCCGGATGGGCGGCCACCGGCCTGACCCGTGCGGACTCGGGGCGGGTGGGCCTGACCAGGAACCAGCCGAAGGCGGCTGACCCGGCACCCGCCGGCACCCGTCGCACCGACGGCCAGCCGGCGAACCGGCCTTCGGCGCCGACGCAATCCGGCACTCCGGCCGGTTCGGGCTCGGCTGGGGCTCCCCAGGTGACGACTACACCGGCGGGCAAGCTCGCGAAGGGGGAGGCCCCGGCGAAGGTTCGCCCGCCGACTGCCGCACCGACGGCCAAGCAGACCAGCCCGGCTTCGGCTGCGAAGCCCGCTCAGCCCGAGATCTCGGCTTCGCCCGTGGCGCTTGCCCGGCCCGAGCCCGCAACTCCGGCGAAGCTTGCCCGGCCCGAGCCCGCAGCTTCGGCGGAGAAGCCGGTCCGATCCGAGGCTCTGGGGGAGAAGCCGGTCCGACCCGGGGCGCCGGTAATGCGCCCGGCCCAACCCGCAACCACAGCCCCAGCAGGCGCATCTCCCGGCTCCGCGGCCAAGGCCCAGCCGGCAGACTCGGCGGCCAACCAGGTTCCGCCCGGCGGCGCGACTGCCCCGCAGCAGCCGACCGGCTCAACCCGATCGTCCGCATCGACCACCATGCCCCAGCCGCATCACATGGCCCCGGCCGGGCATGGGGAAGCGGTTGGCGGCCCGCTGAGCCGCGACTCTCAGCACCCCGGCTCGCCGGCAACGGCCCCAGGGCAGCACACCGCTACTGCCCCGACCAGGCCGGTCCCGGCCCCGGTTCCGCCGGGCAGTCCCACGACGCCGCGCCCAGCCGTCCCTGGCCCGTCCCGCCCGGCCGATCCGGACCGTGAGCCGGTCCCGGCCGCCTCGGCCGGCCCCGCGGCCCCGCCGTCCACGCCGCAGCCCAGCGCCACCGGCTCGGCCACCGATGCGCGCGGCACCACGCCGCGGCCGGCTACGAAGCGGGGCACCCACGCGGAGCGAGGCACGCAGTCAGGGCCGGTCAGTCAGGCAGGGCCCCCCAGCCAGCCAGGGCCGGCAAGCCAGGCCGAGCGGGCAAGCCAGGCAGGGCGGGGTAACCAGCCCGAATCGGGCAGCCAGGCAGGCCAGGGGACCCAGCCCGGGTCGGTCAGTCAGGCAGGGCCGGGTAGCCAGCCGGGGCCGGTGAGTCAGGCGCGGCGGGGCAGTCAGCCAGGACTGGCCACCCAAGCCGGGCGGGCCGCCCAGCCAGAACCAGCCGGTCAGGCAGCGCTGAGCAGTCAGGCAGAGCCACCCAAGATGCTGCCGAAGGCCGACCAGCACATCGCCGAGCAGCGCAATCGCCCGACCGCCCCGCAAGCAGGCCCCGGCAGCAGCGCACCCCCGGCCGACTCCGCGGAAGCAACCGAGAACGCCGACACCGACAAGGAGAGCAAGAGCCCTTCGCTCCTCGCGGCGTACAAGGCGGAGGTTGCGGAGTTGCTCGGTGGTGACGCGGCGGCTCGGCGCCGCCGGAAGAACATCACTCCTTCCGGTCTGCCCGCGCCCGATCCGGCGACCCAGGAGCCGCCGATCAAGCTCACTCGCCCGCCGCGCAAGGGCGGCTCGCGCTCGAAGGACTGACTGGGCGAAAGCCGGGGCGGCCGTGGTCCATGATCGTCTTGGGTTGTGGCCGCCCAGCGGATTCGAGCGAACATTTACCTGCAGACGACCGAAAGGGCCCTCCACGCTGCCGACGTGGAGGGCCCTTTACCGGGGAACGGAGTAACCGAAGGGGGCTTCGTCCGTTAAGCCCACTTTAGCTCTTGGACTGCCGAACTGGGTAGTCCTGGCATTAATGCGGGCAATCTAGGGTGAAAGTGCCCCCTCCGGGTGTTGTGGCCCGGACGGGTGGGTACGGCAGACGCGGCGACACGCTCGGCGCCCGGCGCGTAGGCTGGGCGCGTGGCGGATCTTCTGGTGTGGATCGACTGTGAGATGACGGGTCTCGACCTGGGCAAAGATGCCCTGATCGAGGTGGCCGCACTGGTGACGGGTCCCGACCTCAACGTTCTCGGCGAGGGCATCGACCTCGTCATCCATGCCGACGACGCGGCGCTGGACGCGATGCCCGAGGTCGTGCGGGAGATGCACGCCAAATCCGGCCTCACCGACGAGGTGCGCCGTTCCACGGTCACCATGGCGGAGGCGGAGGCGGCCGTCCTTGCGTACATCAAGCAGTTTGTCCCTAATCCGCGCACTGCGCCGCTCTGTGGCAATTCCATTGCCACCGACCGGGGTTTCCTGGCCCGCGACATGCCGGCGCTGGACGACTTCCTGCACTACCGGATGATCGACGTCTCCTCGATCAAGGAGCTGGCCCGCCGCTGGTATCCGCGGGTGTACTTCGGTCAGCCGCAGAAGGGTCTTGCCCACCGGGCCCTCGCGGACATCCGCGAGAGCATCCGTGAGCTGGAGTATTACCGCCGCACGGTGTTCGTGCCGCTGCCCGGCCCCGACGTCGACCAGGCTCGCGCGATCGCCGCCGAGCTTTAGGCGCGCCGGGCGGTAACCCGGTCGACAGCCGGGCGGGTGCTGCCGCTATGCTGGTCCGGCACGCGCCGTGGGGGTCTTACCACGGCAAGGCGGCATGGTGGTCGTAGCTCAGCTGGTAGAGCACCGGGTTGTGGTCCCGGGGGTCGCGGGTTCAAGTCCCGTCGGTCACCCCAAGAAATTGCAGGTCAGCAGGTCCGATCGCTTCGGCGACCGGGCCTGCTTCCTTTGGTGTCCGATTTTGGGAGCGATCTGGGAGCGGAGCCTGTTCGATCGTCCTTTCCGGGCCGAGAGTCGTTCTTGGCGCGGCGTCCAGCGGCTGACCGCGGAGCCGACGGTTGAGCGACGTCGAGCAGGAGGCGCAGATCACGGTGGGTCGCTCAGAGTCTCGTCAGCCTGGTTCAACTGTCGTGTGAGCGAGATCCATCGACCTGTTGCTCGCTGAGAGCAAGGTTGTTGGCTGAGTGGAGGGTGTCGGGGTGGTCGTCGCCGAGGACACGTTGGCGGCGGTTCAGGGTGTCCTGATGCAGTCGGCTGGCCCGCTCGTAGTCGCCCAGCATGTGCAGGATGTTGGCGAGGTTGCCGGTGGAGCGAAGGGTGTCGGGATGGTCGTGACCCAGGTCTTGTTGCCATCGTTCGTGCCAGGCAGTGGCTAAGGGCTGGGCGGTGCGATACTCACCGCGTAGGAGAAGTTGTTGCGTTCGAGTTGCTGTGCGGCCCACTCCGCCCATGGCCGATCCGGACCGGCGTAGCTGACGAAGAAATCCACCCGCGCCTTGCCGGTCGACCCGCCCATACCCGACACTCTGGCCGATACCCGCCCGGACACGCATCACCCGAACGGCCGACCCACCACGCCCCATAAGCCACCAGGCTGCGTGGCCCACAGCCAGTGGAACACTTTGGCCGTCGGCTCTCTCTACGCGATGAAGTTGTGCAGATTCCAGCGGATCTCGTCGCGTACTTCCGGCGGAACCTGAATACTCCAGCGCCGCACCAGTCGTTGCCGCGACACCGCCTTGACCTGCTCGCACAGGACCACGCTCGGTTTGTGCAGCATGATCTTCGGCTGCCAAGCCAAGCCCCGATCCCGGGTCGTGCACGGCACCACCAGCGCGAGATTGCGCCCGGCAGTGTCGCACAGCACCGACGATCCCACCACGATCGCCGGTCGCCGCCCGGCCTGCTCCGAGCCGACTTGGGGGTCGAAGTCGACCTCCCAGATCTGCCAAGGTGCGACCGTCACTCGATGACCTCGGTCGCGGCATTGGCCAGCATCTCAGCCTCCGCCTGATAGTCCGCCAGCATCTCCGGGTCGGCCTCCAGGCGCTCCAGCGAGGTCTTGCAGTCGTGCTCCCACACGAGTCGCTTCAGCGCTTCACCGAGGGTCTCGTTGCGTTCGGCGGCGACTCTTGCCAGGGCGTCCCGCTGCGTGGTTTCCACGCGAATCGTTGTCTGAGGCATACCGCAAGTATGCGTGATGTATACAGGCTTGGGAAGGTCGAGCTGCGGCCCGTGTGGCAGCCGGTCGAACCCTACTGGCCGCCGCGGTCCCGGTACGTCCATGAGGCGCCGCCGGTCGGCATGCGCCGGCCATTAGGCCCCTGCGGCGCAGGCTCGTACAGATCGTCGTCGTGGCGTTCCAGCCGGGCGGCCAGGTACGCAGCCGCGGCCCGGTCCTCCTCGGTCGGCGCCGCCATCAGGGCATAGACCAGGCCGAGAACGCCGAAGATGACGGTGAGCCCGATCGGGATGAGTAGCGTGCTCGCCGACGCCCCGGTAACCGTGGCGGTGGTGTTGGCGTCCGGTTCGACCGACATGGCGGACATGCCGGTGAAGTGCATGCCGTTGACCGCTACGCCCATGACCAGCGCGGACGCCAGGATGGCGAGTGGTCGCCGTACGGTCATCGCCAGCCATAGTGCCACGGTCGCCGCGACGACCGCGATGGCTACCGCGGCCACGACGCGGCTGAACATGTAGTCGATGCTGCCGTCGAGGTGCATCGCGTACATGCCGGTGAAGTGCATTGCGGCCACGCCCAGGCCCGCGAAGAGGCCGCCGATGATGATGCGAATGCCGCGGATCCTGGGGCCGCCGGCCGCTATGGACAGGCCGGTGGCGACCGCGGTAATGGCGATGACCGCGCTGAGGGCGGTGATCGGGACGTCGTACCGGATCGGCAGGCCGACCACGCCGAAGCCGAGCATCGCCACGAAGTGCATGGTCCAGATGCCGGTGCCGCCGATGGCGACCGCCGCGAGTGAGAGCCACCAGACGCGCCAGCCGGCGCTCGGTGCCGAGTGCAGCCGGCTGGCGCACACCAGCCCGAGCAGTGAACCGAGCACGGACAGCGCGTAGCTGAACGCCGGCGTGAGCCAGCCGTGCTCGAAGTGGTGGATCTGCGCCATACCCGGTGACTCCCTTGATTGACCTACTCGATGCATCGTGCCCGTTGAACGGGGATTCGGCAGCGTAATGTGAGTCGCTTTTCGGGGATTTCGACGTTGGGGGGGTGCGGTCCTGACTGTTTGGAGGCCCGGGGCGGCCGTCGATCGTGGGCGATGATCAGGACGGATGAGGCGATAGTTGCTGCAGGTGATCGTCAATGGGACCGAGGGTGATGGCCCCGCTGCCGGCTCCGGCGATCTCGCCGGCGGCCGGACGCAGCTCGGCCCGGACGCGGTCGAGGGTGGCGTGATCGTCCAGGATCCGGGCGGCCCGGACGGCGAGGCAGAGCCGAGCCTCCCACAGCAGATCGTGCGGCGATTCGGGGAGGGCTCGCAGCGCGGCGGCGGCCTGCGCCCGGTGGCCGCCGGCGAGCAGCACCAGGGGCCGGGCCCACGGCTCGTACGGGCCGAAGTCGCCCTCCGCCCAGCCCTCCGCGTCCAGGGTGAGCAGGGCCAGCGCGAGCAGGCCGTCTGCCATTCCCGGCATGCCGCTGCCGGCCAGCCTGACCTGCGCGGCCCGGTAGCCGGTTGCCGCCTCGGCCGCCCGGCCGGCCAGGGCCAGGCGCAGCGCGGCGTACCACTGGGTGAGGACGCCCACCAGCGGCAGGTCGTAGCGCTCGGCGAGCCGGTCGGCGGCCCGCGCGTGGGCGTCGGCGGTGGCGGGCTCGCCGAGCGCGCTGTGCGCCTGGACGCCGATGAGGTGGCCGAGGACCTCGAAGGTGACCAGCTCGTGCCGCGCGGCCACCGCGACCAGTTCGGCGCCGATTGCGGCCCGTTCGCGGGCCAGGCCGGTCCGGCCGAACGTGTGCATGAACCGCGCGTTGAGGGCGAACGCCAGCAGCGCGGGGTCGCCGGCCCGCCGGGCGATGGCCTCGGCCTCGCGGGCCGCCCGGTCGCCGCGGTCGGTGGTCGTGCCCCGCAGCTCCAGCGCGATGGTGCTCAGCAGCCGGCTGCGCTGCTCCGGCCGTCCCGGGCCGAGCGCCGCCAGGGCCCGCTCGGCCACCTCGACGATCTGCCCGGAGAGCCGCTCGTCGTCGTTGCGGGTCCAGACGGCGGGCACGTCGAAGGCGGCGATGACGCTCGCGGCCAGCTCCGGGTCGTCGAGGTGCCGGATGGCGGCGATCGCCTCGGCCCGGCGCTGCCGCGCCTCGTCCAGGTGCCCGGTCACGGCGAGTGCCCGGCCCAGACCCAGCACGGCCGCGAGCCAGTCGCGGATTTCGGCCTGCCCGCTGCGGTCGTGCGCGTCGACCGCCTGCTGCCAGAGCCGGGCCGCCTCGTGCGGGCGGGAGCCGCGCTCGGCCAGCCCGGCGGCAGCCGTGGAGTAGCGAGCGGCTAGGGCCGCGGCGGCCGGGCCCGCGGCCCGCGCGAAGTGGTGGGCGAGGGCGGCGACGTCCTGCGGGCGCAGGCGTTCCAGCGCCGCGCCGGCGGCGGCATGCCAGTGGCCGCGGCGCAGGGCGGACAGGTCGTCGTAGACCGTGTCCCGGACCAGCACGTGGGTGAAGCGCGGCCGTCCGTCCGGCCCGTCCTCGCTGAGCAGACCCGCGCGCAGGCCGGCGTCCAGGGCGTCCAGCGTCGTCGCCTCGTCGCCGGCCAGCGCGGCCAGCACCTCCGGGTCGACGTCGCGGCCGAGCACGGCCGCCTGCCGCAGCACGGTCTGCGCCCGTTCCGGCAGCCGTGCGAGGCGGTGCCGGAGGACGTCGCGTACCCCCGCCGGCACCCGGCCGAGGGCCGCGCCGCCCTCGGCGGCGAGCAACCGGGCCAGCTCGCGCACGAAGAACGGATTGCCGCCACTGCGGCGATGGATCAGCAGCGCGAGCCGGGCGTCCAGGTCAAGGCCGACCACGGTACGGGCCAGAGCGCCCGTCGCCACCTCGCTCAGCCCGCCCAGATAGACCCGGACGGGCTCGGCGCGGGCGTATCGTGCCAGCGCCGCCGTCAGCTCCGGGGTGATCTCGGTGGCCCGGAAGGTGCCGACGACCAGCACCGGCACCGGCTCGGCCACCAGCGCGGCGAGCAGATCCAGGGTGGCCTCGTCGGCCCGGTGCAGATCGTCGGCGACCAGCAGCACCGGCCCCCGGGCGGCGGGCGCCGTCAGATGGGCCACCACGGCCTGCCGCAGGCGGAACCGGGCCGCGGCCGGATCCCCGGCGACGGGTTCCGACTCCCACCCTCCCGGCCAGGTCACCGGCGCGCCCTCATAGCCGGGGCTGCGTCCCCAGGCGGCCGTCCAGCCGAGCGCGGTCAGCCGGTGCGTGAGCGCCTCGGCCAGGGCGGTCTTGCCCGAGCCGGCCTCCCCGGAGACCAGGGCGAGCGTGGGCCGGCCCCGCGCGGACACGGCCTCGGCCGCCCGCATCAGCTGGCCCAGCTCCTCATCCCGGCCGACGAGCGACGCGGGCGCTTCGAGCTCTCCACCCCAGGCAGACACCTCGGCCGCTCCGGGCCGAGCGAGTGTGTCGGGCTGGGCGAGTGTGTCGGGTCGGGCGAGTGCGTTGGGCTGCGGCGGTGCGTCGGGGCGGGTCGGTGCCTCGGCCCCGGCCGGTGCGTCGAGCGGCGGGCTCAGGTGCGGGGCCTGGGCGAGGATGTCGGCCTCCAGCCGGCGCAGCCGCGGGCCGGGGTCCACGCCCAGCTCGGCCACCAGCGTCGCGCGGACCTGCCGCAGCGCGGCCAGCGCCTCACCCTGCCGCCCGGCCAGGTAGAGCACCGTGGCCAGCAGGTGCCAGGCGTCCTCGCGGTGCGGCTGGCCGGCGGCGTGTGCCCGCAGCCCGGCGACGGCGTCGGCGGCCCGGCCCAGGGCGAGCAGGGCCTCGGCGCGACGTTCGACCGCGAGCATGCGCAGCTCGTCGAGCCGGTCGATCTCGGCGCGGGCCCAGCCCTGGTCGGCGTAGTCGGCGTACGCCGGACCCCGCCAGAGCGCGAGCGCCGCATCCAGCTCGGCCGGCACCCGGGCCGCCTGCCCGGTGGCGAGCAGGTCACCCGCTCCGGCGACGGCCGCCTCGAACCGCCAGGCGTCCACCGCGTCCGGCGCCGCCTGCAGCGCGTACCCCGGCGCCGCGGTGACCAGCAGCCGGGCCGGCTGCCGCGGTGGGCGGTCGGGTTCCAGCGCCCGGCGCAGATCGGACACGAAGGTACGGATGGCGGCCACCGCACCCCGCGGTGGTCGCTCCCACAGGTCGTCGACCAGCAGGTCGACCGGCACGACCCGGCCGCGGGCGATCAGCAGGCGGGCCAGCACGGCCCGGTGCCGGGGACCCTTCAGCGGTACGGGGCCCAGCGCGGTGCCCGCCCGCACGGGTCCGAGCACGCCGAAGGTCACCACGACCCCCAATCTAAGCAGCGCGTTGATCCGCTGCTGATCGGCCACTGATCCGGCCCGCGCAACCTGGCGGACATGAACCCCTCCATCACCGGATTCGACTACCGGCGCGTCACCGTCGCCGAGGACGTGGCGCTCAACGTCGCGGTCGGCGGCTCGGGCAGCCCGATCGTGCTGCTGCACGGCTTCCCGCAGACCCACCTGATGTGGCGGCACGTCGCCGCCGACCTCGCCGCCGACCACACCGTGATCTGCCCCGACCTGCGCGGCTACGGCGCAAGCGACAAGCCGGCCGGCGACGCGTACGCGAAGCGGACCATGGCGGCCGACATCGTGGCGCTGGCCCGCGCGCTGGGCCACGACCGATTCGCCCTGGCCGGCCACGACCGCGGCGCGCTGGTCGCCATCCGCACGGGCCTGGACCACCCCGACGCGGTAACCCACCTCGCCTCGCTGGACGTCCTGCCGACCCTGGACATGTGGGACGTCCTGCACGGTGTCACCGCCGCGGTCGGCTTCCACCTCTACCTGATGGCTCAGCCGCCCGGGCTGCCCGAGGAGCTGATCGGCGCCGCCCCGGACGCCTTCTTCGGCCACTTCCTCGACATCTGGACGCGCGACCCGGAGGCCATCCCGGCCGAGGTGCGCGCGGAGTACCTGCGGGCCTGCCGCGAGGCGGTCCCGTCGATCGTCGCGGACTACCGCGCCTCGGCCGGCATCGATGTGGCACACGACCGCGCCGACCGGGCGGCGGGCAACCAGCTCCGGATGCCGGTGACGGTGCTGCAGCAGGACTGGGGCACGGCCCTGGGCTTCGACGCGGCGGGCATCTGGCGGGCCTGGGCGCCGGACCTCGAGCACCGCACCGTCTCATGTGGTCACTTCATGGCTGAGGAGGCACCGGCCGAGATCGTCAAGGCCCTGCGCGGGCTGCTGGCCCGATAGCAGTACAGGTAGCCCCCCGGTTAAGAGGGGGGCTGGCGTCAGCGCGTTCCGGCGGTGAGTTCGACAGGCTCTTGTGGACCGGCGTCCTCGTCGGCAGTCGCTCTCTCGCTGGAGGAACCATGTCGCACTCAGAAGCCCGCTCCGCCAGTCGGCGCGCCGTGCTCGGTGGCGCCGCCGGCGTGCTGGGAGCCGCGTTGGCGCCACCCCTGGCGGCGTATGCCGGCAACGGTTCGGGGCCCAGGCAGCCGGCGTTCGAGGAATCGGTGGACGCGGTGGCGTCCCGGCTGGACGGCGAGCTGATCGAGTTGCGCCGGGACATCCACCGGCATCCCGAGACCGCCGGCCGGGAAGAGCGGACTGCCGGGGTGGTGGCGCGGCGGCTGCGCGCGGCCGGCCTCGACGTCACCACCGGCGTCGGCGGGCACGGTGTGGTGGGAATTCTTGCCGGCGCTCGGCGTGGCCGGACCATCGCCTACCGGGCGGACATGGACGCGTTGGTGCCGGGCGACCAGGTGGGTGGCGGCACCCAGGCGGCCCACTTCTGTGGACACGATCTGCACACCACCATCGGCGTGGGCATCGCGGAGGTGTTGGCTCGCCTGCGTGACCGGCTCGCCGGCACCGTGGCGTTCGTCTTCCAGCCCGCCGAGGAGACGCTCACCGGCGCCGCCGCGATGCTCGACGCCGGTGTGTTCGCCCGCGTTCGACCGGCGGAGATCCACGCCCTGCACTGCGGTCCCTTCCCGGTCGGCAAGTTCCTCGTCGCCCCCGGGTTCGGCCTTCCCGGCCAGGATCGCGGCGTCATCACGCTCACCGGTGCCGATGCGATGGCGCGGGCGCGGCAACTCGCCGCGGAGATCGGCGCGCTCGGCACCGTCGCCCGCCCCGCCTCCCCCGCGGACCTCGACCGGATCGTGGCGGACGTCCAGACCCCGAACAGCCCCCTGGCCGAGTTCGTCTTCATGAACGCCGGTGTCGGGAACGAGGACCGAGCCGAGGTCCGGGTGTCCTACCGCTGCTGGCCCGAGGAGCGGTACGTCGAGGTCCGCGAGGACATCCATCGCCTCGCGCGTTCCTACGGCGAGGCCTCGGTGTCCTTCCCGAACGACCCGTTCCCCGCCATGGTCTGTCCCGAGCGGGAAGGCCGGGCACTTCAGCGCTATTTACACCGGACGGTCGGCCGCGACCGGGTGGCCCCGATGCATGCCGCGATCCCGTTCAACGGTGAGGATTTCGCGCTGTTCCTGAACCAGGTGCCGGGCACCTTCACCTTCCTCGGCGTCCGGGCGCCCGGCGCTGCCATCGAGACCAGCTATCCACACTTCGGTGCCTTCACGCCGGACGAGCGCGCCATCGGCCACGGCGTCCGCGCGATGGCGGGCTGGCTGGCCAGCCGCACCCGAGCCTAATGGAATGGCCATCCCCGGTTCCTCTGTGAGCCTGCTTCGAGGAAATCAGATATCTGCCCGGGTGGGCAGGTGTCGAAATGGACACCATTTCCTCCCTCTTATGCGCCGGGGGATAAGGGAATCGGCACGATGCTTGACACGTCCCGTCCGACTCGGTAGATCTGTTTGCCATGTTCGTATATTGCTCCTTGGATGTTCCGCATTCGCTCCGGTCACTGCGGTAATGGCAGCGGTTTCCGCAGGCACTTTCAGGAATCGAAGCCGAGGCCGACCTTGTCCAGGGTGCGCAGCCACACGTTGCGTCGGCCCTCGTGCGCGTCTGCCCGGGCGATCGACCAGCGGGTCAGCTCGATCACCCCGGCGCGCACCGGTTCCGGCGGGAAGGGCATCGGCTTGCGGCGCACCATTTTGAGCCGGGTCAGCTCGGTCTGCTTGCCGGCGAGCAGGTCCAGCATCACGTTGGCGCCGAACCGGGTCGCTCCCACGCCCAGCCCGGTGTAGCCGACCGCGTAGGCCAGCCGGCCGCTGTGCGCCGTACCGAAGAAACCGCTGAATCGGCTGCAGGTGTCGATGACGCCGCCCCATTTGTGCGTGAAACGCACGTCCTTCAGTTGGGGGAAGGTCTGCGCGAAATGCTCGGCCAGTATCTCGAAGGTGGCCTCGCGCTGGTCTCGTTCCGGGCTGATCCGCCCGCCCCGGTAGTAGATCGCGTCGTAGCCGCCCCACAGGATCCGGTTGTCCGCGGTGAGCCGGTAGTAGTGGAACTGGTTGGCCGCGTCGCCCACGCCCTGGCGCTGCCGCCAGCCGACGGCGGCCAGTTGCGCGGCGGTCAGCGGCTCGGTCATCAGCGCGTAGTCGTAGATCGGGACGACGAAGTGGTGCAGCCGGCGCAGCAGGTTGCCGTGCGCCCCGGTGGCCAGCGCGACCCGCGCCGCGTCCAACCGTCCCCGCCAGGTGTGCAGGCGCAGCCCGCCGCCGGCCGTGCCGATCCGTTCGACCGGGGAGTTCTCGTAGATTCGCACGCCCAGTTCCAGGCAGGCCCGGCGCAGGCCCCAGACCAGCCGGGCCGGGTCGATCAGCGCGCAGCCGGTGCGGTCCCAGACCCCGCCGAGGTAGGTCGGCGAGTTCACCTCGGCCCGGACCTGGTCGCGGTCCAGCAGCCGGACGTCCAGGCCGCGGGCGGTGGCCTCCTTCTGGTACGCGGTCAGCTCCCGCACCTGCCAGTCGGCGCCGGCCACGATGAGCTCCCCGGTACGGGCGAAGTCGCACCCGATCCCGTACCGCTGCACGGCCCGTTCGATGCCGTCCAGGTTCGCCCGGCCGAGGCGTTCCAGGGTGTCCATCTCGTCCGGGAAGCGGCTCATCCCGTTGTCGAATCCGTGGGTGAGGCTGGCCGAGCAGAAGCCGCCGTTGCGCCCGGAGGCCGCCCAGCCCGCCGTGCCCGCCTCGACGACCACGACGTCGCGGCCCGGGTCGCGTTCCTTGGCGAGCAGTGCCGTCCACAGCCCGCTGTAGCCGGCGCCGACCACGGCCAGGTCCGCCGAGTCGACGCCGTCCAGCGGGTCCGCGGCCGGCGGCGCGCCCGCCTGGGCGAGCCAGTACGGCTCCGGGATCGCGTCGGCGAGCGCGCGCGCCGTCATGCTCAGGAGCGTTTCCGCGGGCGCGACCGCACGCTGGTGGCCACGGCGATCAGCACGCCGCCCATGAAGATCAGCGTGCCCATCACGTTGACCTGCGGGGGCAGGCCGACCCGGGTGGCGCCCCAGATCCACAGCGGGAACGTCGTGGTGGTGCCGGCGGTGAAGTTGCTGACCACGAAGTCGTCGATGGACAGCGCGAAGGCCAGCAGCATGCCGGACATCACCGCGGGCAGGATGATCGGGAAGGTGATCCGCCAGAACGTCGTCCACGCGTTGGCGCCCAGGTCGGCCGCCGCCTCCTCGACCGAGCGGTCCAGGGTCAGCACCCGGGCCCGCACCACGACGGCGACGAACGAGATCGAGAACATGATGTGCGCGATCGTGATCGTCACGGCGCCTAGTCCCACGCCCAGCGACACGAACAGGGTCAGCAGCGAGGCGCCCATCACCAACTCGGGTGAGGACATGGTGGCGAACATGATCAGGTTGACCGTGCCGGAGCCGCGGAACCGGTAGCGGCCCAGCGCGAAGCCGATCCCGGTGCCGAGCGCGCCGGCGACGAACGCGGTGACCACCGCGACCAGCAGCGAGATCACCAGCGCCTTGGTCAGCTCGTCCAGCGCGAAGACCCGGCCGTACCACTTGAAGGTGAAGCCTTCCCAGGTCTGGTTGTAGCGGCCGGGAGTGTCGTTGAAACCGAACACGATCATGACCAGCACCGGCAGCGTCAGCCACGCGATGATGGCCCAGGTGTAGATGTGCAGGGCCCGCCCGCCGGTCAGCCTCATCGCGCCGCCACCTTCATGACGTCCTCCGTGCCCAGTGCCCTGGCGTAGGCGAAGACGCCGACCAGCAGCACGGCCATCAGCGTGAAGGACAGGGCCGAGGCCGTCGGATAGTTGGAGCTGGTCAGGTACTGCGACTGGATGACCTGCCCGATCATCGTGGTGGACGAGCTGCCCAGCACCGCCGAGTTGACGTAGTCGGAGCTGGCCGGCACGAAGGTCATCAGCACGCCGGCGAACACCCCCGGCAGCGCCAGCGGGAAGATCACCTTGCGGAAGGCGGTGGGCGGGTCGGCGTACAGGTCGCGGGCGGCCTCGACCACCCGGGGGTCGATGCGTTCCAGTGCCACGTAGATCGGCAGCACCATGAATGGCAGGAAGTTGTAAACCAGGCCGAAGATGACTGCGACCGGCGTACCGAGGATGTTGAAGTTGTCGGCGAGCAACCCGGCGTCCTTGAGCGGGCCGAGCAGCATGCCCTCGTCGGTGAGGATGTACCGCCACGAGATCGTGCGCAGCACGAACGAGACGAAGAACGGCAGCAGCAGCAGGAACAGGTAGGTCGGCTTGCGCCGGCCGCCGTAGAAGGCGATCCAGTACGCGACCGGGAACGCCAGCACGATCAGGATGATCGTGGTGATCGCCCCGTAGATCAGCGAGCGCACCAGCTGGGTGCGGTAGTTGCCGATGGCGTCCACGTAGGTCTGCCAGTGGCCGGTGAAGACGTAGCCGGAGACCACGTCGCCCTGCTGCAGCGACAGGGACAGCATCGTCACCATCGGGATCACGAAGAACAGCAGCAGCCACAGGCCGCCCGGCAGGATCAGCAGGTAGGGCGCGAGCACGCGCCGTGAGCGGGACATGGGCTCAGGCCAGCACGATCGGTTCGAAGATGCTCTGGAACTCCTGCTGCTCGGCGACCGTCTTGAAGTCGACGTAGTAGTGCAGCTTCGCGTAGTCGCTCTGCGCGGGGAAGACCAGCGGGCTGTCGGCGACCGCCTCCATGGCCGTCTTGTCGTCGCCGGTGAGCTTGGCGGCGTCCTGCTTGATCTGCTCCTGTGCGGCCGGCACCGGGCAGACGTAGTTGATGTACTCGGCCAGCGTGGCCGCGTTGGCGACCTCGTAGAAGAAGTCCATCAGCTTGATCGCGTCGAGCGGGTTCTGCGCGGTGATCGGGATGGCGAAGTTGTCCGTCCAGATGGTGCCGCCCTCCTCCGGGATCACGAACTTGAAGTCCGTGCCGTCGGAGACGTTCTTCTGGAAGATGTCGCCGGACCAGGCCTGGGTGATCCACACCTCGCCCTTGCCCAGCGCGTCCACGTAGCTCTGGTCGTAGTAGTTGCGCACCATGCCGGCGCTCTTCTGCTCCTTGAGCTTGGTGGCGGCCTTCTTCCAGTCCTCCGCCGTCGACTTCGCCGGGTCGATGCCGAGCGCCATCAGGCCGAAGTTGGCCAGTTCCTGGGTGTCGGAGTACATGCCGACCTTGCCCTTGAACGCCGGGTCCCACAGGTCGGCCAGCTTGGTGATCGGCCGGGTGACCTTCTTCGGGTCGTACGCGATGCCGGTGATCCCGGAGGTCCACGGCACGGAGTAGACGTTGCCCTTGTCGTAGGCGGTGTCGGCGTACGACTTGTCGGCGTTGGCCACGTAGTTGGGCAGCTTGCTGTGGTCCAGCGGGGCCAGGAAGCCCGAGTCCACGAACTGCTTGAACTGGATGCCGTTGGTGATCACCATGAGGTCGTAGCCGATCGACTGACCGGCCGCGAGCTGCGGCTGAACCTTGGCGAACCAGGGGCCCATCTCCTGGATGACCTCCTGGTAGTTCACCTTGACCCCGGTGGCCGCGGTGAACTTCTTCAGCTCGGGCTGCTTGGGGTCCATGTAGAGCGGCCAGTTGGCGAAGTCCACCTTGCCGTTGCTGGTCTTGCCGGCCCAATACTTGGCCACCGCGTCCGGGGCGGGGGCGCTCGGCGCGGTCGAGCCGGTGCCCTTGACGCCGCAGGCGGCCAGCGCCATGGCGAACGCCGACAGGCCGGACATCCGCAGCGCGTCGCGCCGGCCGAGCCGCCGCTGGGTCAGGCCGCGGATCAGGGAGGGGTCGGGGAGGTTCGACTGCACGATCAGACTCCGATCGGGTAAGAGTGCTGAGGGCTCCAGCTGAGGTAGACCGTGTCGCCGGGCCCGGCCAGGTCCTCGGCGGAGAAGGCGTTCTGGTCGAAGACCACGAGGTCCGGTCCGGCCGAGGTCTTGACCGTGTAGTTGGTCGAGGTGCCGTGGTAGACGACCTCGGTCACCACCGCGGACAGGACGCTGATGCCGGTGCCGGTGGGTGCCTCGCGGGACAGGTCGATCTTCTCCGGCCGTACCGAGACCTCCAGGGTGTCGCCGACCTGCATGGTCCCGCTCACCGGGACCAGCACCCGCTCGCCCTCGCCGTAGCTCAGCACGGCCACGTCGCCCGAGATGCTCTCGACCCGGCCGTCGAGCAGGTTCGACGTGCCGATGAAGCCGGCCACGAAGCGGGTCGCCGGCCGCTCGTAGATCTCCCGCGGCGATCCGAGCTGGTCGATGCGGCCGGCGTCCATCACGGCGATCCGGTCCGACATGGTCAGCGCCTCGCCCTGGTCGTGCGTCACGTAGACGAAGGTGATGCCGACCTCGCGCTGGATGCGCTTGAGCTCCACCTGCATCTGCTGGCGCAGCTTGAGGTCGAGCGCGCCGAGCGGCTCGTCGAGCAGCAGCGCCCGCGGCCGGTTCACCAGGGCCCGGGCCAGCGCCACCCGCTGCTGCTGGCCGCCGGACATCTCGCGCGGTGCCCGCTTCTCCATGCCGGTCAGCGAGACGATCTCCATGATCTCGCCGGCCCGCCGGCGGATCTCGGCCTTGTCGACCTTCTTGCGCTCCAACCCGAAGGCCACATTCTGGTACGCGTTCAGGTGCGGGAACAGCGCGTACGACTGGAAGACCATGTTTATGTCGCGTTTGTTCGGGGCGACGCGGGTGACGTCCTTGCCGTCCAGCAACACGGTGCCGCCGCTGGGCTCCTCGAAACCCGCGATCATCCGCATCGTGGTCGTCTTGCCGCAGCCGGAGGGGCCCAGCAGCGAGAAGAACTCGCCCTGCGCGATGGTCAGGTCCAGGCGGCGGACGGCCTGCACCGTCTCGCCGTGGGACAGGTAGTCCTTGTGTACTCCGGCAAGCTCGATGGCCGGTTGGCCGGGGTCCGGTTCGGCACCAGTGGTCATGTTTACCTCTTCAGGCCAGGTGGCTCATCACGTGTTTGATCCGGGTGTACTCCTCGAACCCGTACATCGATAGGTCCTTGCCGTATCCCGAGTGGCCGTAGCCGCCATGCGGCATCTCCGACACGAACGGCAGATGGGTGTTGATCCACACCGCGCCGAAGTTCAGCCGGCGCGACATCCGCATCGCCCGGCCGTGGTCGCGGGTCCAGACGCTCGCGCTCAGGCCGAAGCGCACGTCGTTGGCCCAGCGCACGGCGGCGTCCTCGGCGTCGAACTCCTGCACGGTGATGACCGGGCCGAAGATCTCGTCCTGGATCATCTCGTCGCGCTGGCGCAGGCCGGCCACCACGGTCGGCTCGACGAAGTAGCCGCGGTCGCCGATGCGCCGCCCGCCGGTCACCACCCGGGCGTGCTCGGGGGTGCGGTCCAGGAAGCCCCGCACCCGGCTCAGCTGGGCGGCGTTGTTGACCGGCCCGAAGTATGCGTCCGGATCGGCCGGGCCGCCGACCCGGGTGTCCTTGGCGGCGGCGGCCAGCGCGTCGGTGAAGTCCGCCGCGATCCGCCCGTGCACCAGCACCCGGGTGGCGGCGGTGCAGTCCTGCCCGGCGTTGAAGTAGCCGGCGCCCGCGACGGCGGCGGCGGTCGCCTCGATGTCGACGTCGTCGAAGACGATCACCGGCGCCTTGCCGCCCAGCTCCAGGTGGACCTTCTTGAGGTCGGCGGCGGCCGCGGCGGCGACCTCCATGCCGGCCCGGGTGGAGCCGGTGATCGAGACGAGCTGCGGGGTGGGGTGCACGACCAGGGCGCGGCCGGTGTCCCGGTCGCCGCAGACGACGTTGAGCACGCCCGGCGGCAGGAACTCGGCGGCGATCTCCGCGAGCAGCAGGGTGCTGACCGGCGTGGTGTCGGCGGGCTTGAGCACGACGGCGTTGCCGGCGGCGATGGCGGGCGCGAACTTCCACACGGCCATGACCATCGGGTAGTTCCAGGGCGTCACCTGGGCGCAGACCCCGATCGGCTCGCGCCGGACCCAGGAGGTGTGGTCGCGCAGGTATTCACCGGCGGACTTGCCTTCCAGCATCCGGGCGGCCCCGGCGAAGAAGCGCAACTCGTCCAGCAGCGGCACCATCTCCTCCTGCCGGGTGGCCTCGACCGGTTTGCCGGTGTTGCGGCATTCGGCGGCGATGATCTCGTCGGCTCGGGCCTCGACGGCGTCGGCGATCCGCAGCAGGGCGCGCTGCCGCTCGGCGGGGGTGCTGTCCCGCCAGCTCTCGAAGCCCGCCTCGGCGGCCGCCACCGCGACGGCGACATCCCCGGCGGCGGAGACCGGGGCGTACGCGTACGCCTCCCCGGTGCAGGGGTCGATAACCGCCGACGTCGCACCGTCGGCGGGGTCGGCATAGGACCCGCCGACGAAGTTGCGGAGGACCGGTAGGTCGGTGCTCACGGAATTCGGACCTCCCGCCGCGGGGCTGTGACGGCCCCCACACGAAGAGGTGGACCTTGACATAGCCGTAGACCTAAAGACAAGGGAATCCGAAGGATTTTGCAAGACCGAAACGGAATCAGGAGCGTGCGGCGAGGCGCAACCACGCATTCCGGCGCTAGTCGCCCGGCGCGGCCCGGTTTCCGCAGGTGGTCCGGTCCCGGTGCGGCGGTGCCCGTCGGTTCGGACCCGGATGCCTTGCCTCCCCGATGTACCGTCTGCGAGCGCCGTTCGGATCGGAGTTCATCTCTGGGCGGCCGCGGTCTCAAGACGATCAGCTAAGGGGAACCGGTGGACGGACGCAGGCTGCTGCCGCGGGTGATTTTGGGGATGTCCGTCGTGGCGGCGCTGGCCGGTTGCTCCGGGTCCGACGAGCAGGCCGAGACGCCCGGGCTGGAGCCGCGGGGCACCGTGCTGACCACGGTCAAGCCGACCCGCCAGGACCTCACCAACAAGATCAGCCTCAACGGCAAGGTCGCGATCAACGCGGTCTACGGAATCGTCGCGCCCGCCGACGGCGAGCTGCGGTATGTGCAGCGGCAGCCGTCGAAGACCGCCAGCACCCAGGCGACCTGGGTGGCGACGGTCTGGGACCACGGCACGCCGCACAAGGTGCTGATGCCGAAGAACTCGATCCTGGCCGGCCGGCTGCTGGAGGACCGGGCCACCGTCACCACCGGGATGCCCATCGTCTCGGCCACGCGCGCCGGGTACGCGGTCGTCGCGGACATCGACAGCGCGCTGGCGTACCGGATCTCCGGCTCGGCGAAGTCCGTCCAGGGCCAGATCAAGAACGGGCCGGGCCCGTTCCCCTGCAAGCCGCTCGGCACGATCGCGGCGCTGCCGGCCGGGACGATCCCCGAGCCGCCGCCGGCCTCGCCCGCCCCGGGCGCCACCGGCGAGCCCGAGACCGATACCGAGCAGCCGCCGACCGGCGGGAGCGAGGGCTCCGAGTCGACCGGCCTGCGGCTGGTCTGCACCACCGCCAAGGGCATCAAGCTGATCAACGGGGCCGCGGTCACCCTGGAGATGGTCACCGCCAAGGCCAGCGACGTGCTGGTGCTGCCGGTCGAGGCGGTCGCCGGGGCGCAGGGCAAGGGCAAGGTCGACGTGGTCGGCCCGGACCGCGTCCGCCAGACCGTCGACGTGGTCCTCGGCCTCACCGACGGCAAGGTCGTGGAGATCAAGAAGGGCCTCAAGGGCGGCGAGACGGTGGCGATTCCCGGACCCAACCTGCCGGCCGCCCCCGAGGGCCAGAACCCCGAGGACCAGCCGTCCGGGGCCGTGGGATGACCGCGCTGATCGAGCTGACCGGCATCACCAAGGTGCTCAAGGGCCAGCAGCAGCCGCGCACCATCCTGTCCGGGGTCGACCTGGCCGTGCAGCCGGGCGAGAGCGTGGCGATCGTCGGCCGCTCCGGCTCCGGCAAGAGCACCCTGCTCAGCATCCTGGGCCTGTTCGACCGGCCCGACGAGGGCAGCTACCTGCTCGACGGCCGGGACATCAGCCGGCTGCCCGAGCGCAAGGCCGCGAAGCTGCGCAGCTCGCACTTCGGCTTCGTCTTCCAGCGCTTCTTCCTGCTCAAGCACCTGACCGCGGCGCAGAACGTCTCCATGGCGCTGGTCAACGGCCAGGGTTGGCTGCCCCGGCGGGCGCGCCGGGCCCGCGTGCTGCAGGCGCTGGAGCAGGTCGGCATCGCGCACCTGGCGAAGAACCGGCCGGCCCGGATGTCCGGTGGTGAGCAGCAGCGGGTGGCGATCGCCCGGGCCCTGGTCCGCGAGCCGAAGGTGCTGCTCGCCGACGAGCCGACCGGCGCCCTGGACACCGAGACCGGCACCGCGGTGATCGATGCCCTGCTGTCCGCGACCACCCGGGGCTGCGGGCTGGTGCTGGTGACGCACGACCGGGACCACGCGGCCCGGATGGGACGGACCCTGGACCTGGTCGACGGCGTCCTCACCCAGCGGGTGAACGCGTGAGGCGGCTGTCCGGGCGGTTCCGGTCGGCGCTGATCATCGGGCTGCAGGGCATCCGCGCCCGCAAGACGCGCACCCTGCTGTCGATGGTGAGCCTGTTCCTCGGGGTGCTCGCCGTGGTCGTCGTGCAGGCCGGCGCGAGCATCGCGGACAAAGCGCTGCTCTCCGACATCGAGCTCACCTCGGCCGTCGACGGCACCACGATCATCGGCATGTCGATGCAGCCGAAGGCCACCGCCGTCGTGCTCGACACCGTGCACGACCGGCCCGACGCCGTGGCGATGCTCGGCCTCGCGGCGATCATCGGCGAACCGAACGTCGCGCCGGTCAACCCGGGTGCCTCGCCGTTCGACGAGAACTGGGGCGGCGGCATGGTCTGCTACGGCAACGGGCCCTGCGAGCCCGCCGCCGCCACCGCGCCGCCCGGCCAGGCCGTCGAGGTACGGCTGACCGCCATGACCGCCGACGTCCGCCCGTTCCGGCCGTTGCGCCCGAAGGCCGGACAGTGGCTGGAGTTCGCCACGATGCCGTCGATGGCGCCGCGGCTCGTCGTCAACCTCGAGGCCGCCAAGGGCTTCGAGCGATACAAGGTGCCCGCCGAGATGCGCATCGGCGGGGCGACCACGAACATCACCCCGCAGTTCGTCGGCGTGGTCGACGACGGCGACATGCAGCCGCGCGCCTACGTCCGGCTGGACGAGCTGAACACCTGGCTGCCGAGCGCCAACCTGGCCGACCCGAACACCGGCGGCGAGATGCAGGTGCTGGTGTCCCAGGGCAGCCCGGTCCAGCAGGTGCTCACCGCGAAGCTCAAGGGGATCGGCGCGGAGACCTGGATCGAGACCGTCGACGCCAAGAAGCAGATGGAGAGCGAGCTCAAGCTGCTCCGCCTGGTGTTCCTGGCGATGGCCGGCCTGGTCCTGCTCATCGGCGTGGCCGGCATCCTCAACGTCGGCCTGGCCACCGTGGGGGAGCGGGTCGAGGAGTTCGCCCTGCGCCGGGCCGTCGGCACGCCGAGGATGCTGCTGGCGGGCATCGTGCTCGCCGAAACCCTGCTGACCGGCCTGTTCACCGCCGCCGTGGCGATCGGGGTCAGCGCGGCCGGGCTCAAGGCGGTCTCCGTGCTGCTCGGCGACTCCGAGCCGTTCCTGCAGGACATGCAGTTCCCCTGGGAAGCGGGCATCGCCGGCATCATCGCGGGGCTCGTCGCCGGCGTCCTGGGCGGCTTCGTGCCGGCCCTGCGCGCCGCCGGCATCCCGATCGCCACCGTCATGCGGGCTTGACCGGGCCGTCGATCACCGGACAATGCATCAGTGGACAAACTGACCATCGGACTGCTCACCACCGACACCGACATCGTCCGCGACCACGACAAGGACAGCGGCGCGCTGCTGCGGGGCCTCGCCGAGGCGGGTTTCCGGGTCGGCGCGCCGGTCTGGCATGACCCGTCGGTCGACTGGGCGGCCTTCGACCTGCTGGTCGTCCGGTCACCGTGGGACTACCCGGAACGGTACGCCGAGTTCACCGGCTGGCTGGGGCGGGCTGCCGACCGTACCCGGATCCTCAACGCGCCGGACCTGATCGGCTGGAACATCGACAAGCGCTACCTCGACGACTTCGGCGCGCAGGGCATCCCGTGTGTGCCGTACACCTTCTGCACGACGTCCGCCGGGGCCGCGACGGCGATCGCCGGGCTCGCCCCCGGCCGGATCGTGATCAAGCCCACGGTCTCCGCCGGTTCGCGCGACACGGGCCTGTTCCAGCCGGACGACCCGCGGGCCCTCGACCTGGCGGAGCGCATCATCGCCGGCGGCAAGACGGCGATGATCCAGCCCGCCGTCGAACACGTCATCGAGGAGGGCGAGAACGCCCTGTTCTACTTCAACGGCGACTACGCGTACGCCTGCCACAAGGGACCGATCCTGCTGCCCGGCGGCGGCTACATCGGCGGCGAGTACACCGAGCACATCACGCGCGCCGACCCGTCCCGGGCGGAGATCGAGCTGGGCGGCCGGGCCATCGCGGCCATCGCCGACATCGCGGCCCGCAAGGGTTTCAGCGAGGACGCCGGGCGCCCGCTGTACGCCCGGGTGGACATCGCGTCGCACCGGGGCGCCGCGCCCGAGATCATCGAGGTGGAGCTGTTCGAGCCCGCCTACTTCGTCCGCATCGTGCCGGAGGCCGTCGCCCACTTCGTCGAGGCCGTCAAGAAGCGCAGCCGGCAGTAGTAGCACGGTTACCTAACGTCACGGATTCGCCGTAGTGAAAGGGCTACGGATAGTCACTGACTGTGCCTAGTGTGCGCGCCTCTGTAGGGTCTTCGCAGGTGGGGGGTGTGGGGCGGGAATCGGTGAAAAAATCTCTCTGATCGACACTTACCGAACGTCGTCTCCGCTGACTTACATATAGGACTGTGGGTGACGTCAGGGGATAGATGATGATCGAGGTCGAGGGCTCGGCAGCTCGGGTGCTGCCCGACGACGGGGCACGCCGCCGGCCGGCGGCGACCGACGAGTCCCTGGTGCAGTTCATCCGGGACAACCAGGGGCGGATCAAGAAGTTCCTGCAGCGCGTCTGCGACGACCCCGGCCTGGTCGAGGACGCGTTCCAGGAGGCGCTGATCGTCGCGCACGCGCAGTGGGAGGTCGTGAAAGACCACGAACGGCCGCTGTTGTGGGTGCGCAAGACGGCCTGGTACAAGCTGCTCGGCATGCTGCGAAGCCGGCGCCTGGAGGTGGTGGGCTTGGACGAGACCGACCCCGCGCCGCTCGCCGACCCGTCGAACCAGTGGGAGGCGGAGTTCATCCTGCGTCAGCTGCTGCGCCGGCTGCCGACCCGGCAACGGGCGGTCCTCGCGCTGGCGGCCGACGGCTGCACCGACGAGGAGATCTGCCAGCAGCTCGGGCTGGCGCTGACGACGGTACGCACCTACAAGTCGGCGGCCCGGAGGAAACTCAAGGAGCTGGCCGAGGGCGCCTCCTACGAGCCCGGCACGCGGAGGCGGACATGAACCTCGACGACCTCCTCGCCCTCACCGCCCAGCAGATACCGACCCAGCTGGACGAGGCCAGGGCCCGCCGCACCGCCGGCCACATCGAGCGCGAATACGCCGACCGGCTGGCGGCGAACGTCGACATCACCAGCGACGTCGACCCGCGCGACCCGGCCACCATGGCGGAGCGCGAGCGCGTCCTGCGCTCGGCCGAGCTGCTCAAGCTGGGCACGATCAGCTGGTTCCTGGACCGCCCGCGGATCGACTGGTCGGCGGAGATGTCGAGGATCCTCGGCCACGCGCCCGGCGAGGTGCCGCCGTCGCTGCCGCACCTGGTCTCGATGATTCATCCCAAGGACCGGGCGGCCGTCCGGCGGCAGGTCCGGACCGCCTGGCGGGACCGGGAGGAGAAGGAGGTCGGCTTCCGCGTCGTGAAGCCCGATGGGGTGACGGCCTACCTGCACTGCGCCATCGAGGTGGTGACGGAGGAGGGGGAGGCGACCGGCCTCATCGCCACCGGGCAGGACGTCACCGTCGTCGAGAAGGCGCGGCAGGAGCGTGCGCGTCGCGTGTTGCGCGGCGGGACGGTGCAGCAGGACCTGATCGAGCTGGACCCGGTCACCGGCCTGCTGACCCGGCGGCGCTTCGCGGACGAGGTCGGCCGCGCGCTGCGTACGGGAACCGGGTCCCTGCTGGTCGTGTCCACGCCGCCGTACCTGCGCCGGAGCACGGACGCCGACTCCGGGCGCGATGACCGGCTGAGCGCCGCCGCGGCGGAGGTGATCCGGTCCGTGGTGGGGCCCGCCGACGCCTGCGGGGTGCTGGGCCGGCACGAGTTCGGCGTGCTGCTGCCCTACACCACGGTCGACACCGCGACGGTGAAGGCCGACGAGATCCTCGACCGGCTGCGCGCGACCCGCTACCTGGCCGCCACCTCCCGGCTCGACGCCTTCGGCGGCCTGGTGCACTACGACTACCGCATGCCGATCGAGAGCATCGAGTTGCTGTTCGACGCGGAGACCGCCTGGCGGCAGGCCAAGTCCCAGGACGCTCCGCTCTACGTGCTCCGGCAGCCGCCGTCGACCGCCCAGCGCCGGGAGATCGCCCGGGCCGGCATCCGGGCGGCGGTGGAGGGCAGCCGCTTCGCCCTCTACGCGCAGCCGCTGCGGGATCTCGAACTCAACCAGACGACCCGGCACGAGATCCTGCTGCGGGTGCTGGACGACGTCGGCCGGCCCGCACCACCGTCGACCTTTCTCGAGCTGGCCGAGCACGTCGACGAGATCCTGACGGTGGACAAGTGGGTGATCAACAATGCGCTGCGCCTGGTGGGGGAGGGCTCGCAGACGTCGCACTACCAGGTCAACATCTCCGGCCGCTCGCTGGCCGATCCGCTGCTCATCGAGCACATCCGCGACGCCGTCGCCCGCCACGGGGTCAATCCGGAGCGCCTGACCATCGAGATCACCGAGACCGCCGCCATCGGCAACCTGACGATCGCGAGGCGCTTCGCGGACGGGGTCCGGGCACTCGGCTGTCAGCTGGCCCTCGACGACTTCGGGACGGGCAACACGCCGCTGAGCTTCCTGACCCAGCTTCCGGTCGACCTCGTCAAGATCGATGGCAGCTTCATCCAGGACCTGCCGCGGTCGAAGGCGCTGCAGGCGGTCGTCGAGGGGCTGGTGCAGACCTGCCACCGCCTCGGCATCCTCACCGCGGCCGAGTACGTGCAGGACGACGCCACCGTGGACCTGTTGCGGAGCTACGGCGTCGACTTCGCCCAGGGCTTCCACGTCGGCGAACCGGAGCTGATCGTGGTGGGCTCGCGCACGGCACCCACCATCGAGCTGGAGTTGTTTCCGGCGCAGCAACGGGCCGCCAGGTGACCGGGCGGGCCTCGCAGTGGTAGGTTGCCCGGCGATGAATACTACCTTTGTTCGATTGGGGGTCCGTTCCGCCAAAGGTGAGTGCTGATGCGCTCCCGGAACGCGGACGGCGAATCCCGTCTTTCCTGCTGGCTGCGCGTGCGCGAGTTCGCCGTGCCGCCTTCGATGATCGAGTCTGCGACCGCCCGCCGTGCCGACGGTGACTGGGCGGGGGCGTGCGCCGCGGCTCGGGTCGACGTCGATCTGAATCTGCGCTCGCTGGCCCGTACCCGTGGTGCGGAGCTGGCGGCCCGGATCCGGGCCGATCTCCGAAACCTCGCTCCCGACCTGCTGCGCTGGCACCTGCCCCGGATCGCGCCGGACGGGCTGCTGCGTCCGGGCCTGACGATCTCCCTGGCCCGGTACGGCGGCGACCTGCACCTCGTCGCCCGGACCCCGCCGGCCTGGGCGGACGCCGGCCAGCGGTTCAGCCTCGCGCTGTGGGACCGGGCCGAGGCCGGCGCCGCCCACCCCGACCGGCGGTTCCGGCTGGATCTGCACCGCCACCTGTGGGACGCGCGCCGGGCCGCCGACCTGCGCGTCAGGTCCGGAGTGGAGAGCCGGGATCCGCCAGCGGCCGTGCCACGCGGCTGCGCCGTCGACCGGTGGGCGGCCGAGGCGGCGATCCTGCTCCGCGCGGAGGGCCGGACCGACGGCTCGGTGAGCGTGCGGTTCGGCGGTCGCCGTCGGCTGATCCTGGAGGCCACCGGGGCGGGCATGCTCAGGGTCGCACCGGGCGCCGTGCGGGGCTGGGCCGCGGCGCTGCCGGTGCTGCCCGACGCGGCGACCTGGGTGCTGCCCGACCTGGCGTTGCTCCGGGCCGGGCTGATCGACCCCGGCCGGCTGCATCCGCTGGTCGCGGCGGCGCTGGCCCCGGACCAGCACCCGGGTAGGGCGCCGGCCCCGGGCCCGGCAGCGGGCCCCCGCCTCGTGGAGTGCCGGGGCGCCCGGCACCGGATCGGTCTCGTGCACGGGGTGCTGGTCCCGCTGGACCACGGCCCGGAGGAGCTCCGCCGCGAGGAGCTGCTGGCCGCGCTGTCCGGCACCCCGCTGGCCTGCCTGCGGGCGATCGACGAGGCCCACCGCGAGCCGGCGGAGCTCGCCGACGTCCGCGCCCGCCTGGATCACGGCGACGCCGCCGGGGCGCTGGCCGTCGTCGAGGCCCTGCTCGGACCGGACGCGCTCCTGCGCGGCGGCGGACTGCACGAGGAGTTGCAGACCGCGGCCCTCCGCCGGATCACATACGGGCTGTTCCGCGCCGGGCTCGCCGGCCGCGGGCCGTTGCCCACCACCCACGACCAGCGCCGCTCGCACCGTGGCCACCCGCGCCACGCCGGCACTCGCTGACCTTCCGCATCCCTGCGCACACCCCAAGGTGATCATTCATGCCCTTTGCCGCCCCGTCCCTTCGGCTCGACGTCGCCGCCGACCTGCTCACCCTGCTCCGCGACACAACCACCGAACCGCGCTCCGACCTGCAGCTGGAGGCGCTGACCCTGGCCGTCGCCGCCGATCTGCCCGTACTGCTGTGGGGTGAGCCGGGCATCGGCAAGACGGCGGCGCTGCAGCAGCTCGCCACCGCCCTGGACCTGCCCCTGACCACCGTGATCGCCAGCGTGCACGAGCCGTCCGACTTCTCCGGCCTGCCGGTGGTCGGTGACGACCCGGCCGTCCAGGGCGTGCCGATGGCGCCGCCGGACTGGGCCGTACGCCTGGTCCGTGCGGGCCGCGGCCTGCTCTTCCTGGACGAGCTCTCGACCGCGCCGCCGGCCGTTCAGGCCGCCCTGCTCCGGCTGGTGCTGGAGCGGCGGGTCGGCGCCCTGAAGCTGCCGCCCGGGGTACGGATCGTGGCCGCCGCCAACCCGCGCTCCTCGGCCGCCGACGGCTGGGAGCTGAGCCCGCCGCTGGCCAACCGCTTCGTCCATCTCCAGTGGATCCACGACCATGACGTCGTCGTCCGTGGCCTCGGCGGGACGTGGCCCCGCGCCGCGCTGCCGGAGCTCGATCCGGGGCTGCTGCCCGAGGCCGTGGCGTTCGCCCGCCGGGCGGTGTGCGGCTTCCTCACCGTCCGCCCCGCCCTCGTGCACCAGCTGCCGACCAACGAGCCCCGCCGCGGCGGGCCCTGGCCCTCGCCCCGGAGCTGGGAGATGGCGCTGTCCCTCACCGCCTTCGCCACCGCCGCGGGCACCTCCCGGGAGGTGCTGTCCATGCTGGTCCGCGGCACGGTGGGGGACGGCCCGGGGCTGGAGCTGCTGGCCTACCTGGACCGGATGGATCTGCCCGATCCGGAGGCGCTGCTGGCGGATCCGGCGGCGGCCGAGCTGCCCGAGCGGGGCGACCTGCGGCAGATCGTGCTCGACGGCGTGGTCGAGGCGGTCCGCAAGCGGCCGGACCGGCACCGCTGGGACGCGGCCTGGGCCCTGCTGGTCCGCGCGCTGGAGACGGGGGCGCCGGACCTGGTGGTCGTGCCGGCCAGCACGCTGGCCGCGCTGCGGGAAGAGGACTGGGACGTCCCGGCCGCGATCGACCGGCTCGCCGGCGCGGTGTCGCTGTCCCGGCGCGCGGACCGGGCCGGCGCCCGCGCCGTGGCCGCCACGGGGAGCGGCCGATGAGCCTGGACCGGGAGAAGCTGTACGCCGCCCGGCTGCAGGCCGTCCGGGTGCGGCCGTACCTGGCGACCGCGCTGTTCGCCCTGCACGTGGTGGAGTCGCCGCGGGTGCCCACGATGGCCGTCGACCGGCACTGGCGGTGCTACGTCTCCCCGGCGTTCGTCGCCGCGACCCCGGTGGAGGAGCTGGCCGGGGTCTGGGTCCACGAGGTCGCCCACCTGCTGCGCGACCACCACGGCCGCGGCGACCGCTTCGCCGCGAAGCACGATCTGCGCGGGCCGGGGGAGCGGTTGCGGATGAACATCGCCGCCGACTTCGAGATCAACGACGACGTGTACGGCGACGGGCTGGCCCGGCCCGCGGGCGTCCTCGAGCCGGGGATGCTGCACCTGCCCGCGGGCGAGCTGATGGAGGACTATCTCCGCCAGTTCCAGCTGGGGTCGCACACGCAGGGCCTGGTCTGGGTCGACTGCGGCAGCGGCGCCGACGGGCTGGACCGCGAGTGGGAGCTGGGCGGGGAGGGCGCGCACGGGCTCAGCCCGCAGGAGCAGGACGCGGTCCGGTTCCGGGTGGCGCAGGCCATCACCGGCCGGCCGGGTGACGCCTCGAAGGGCTGGCGGCGGTGGGCCGAGCAGGCGTTCCACCCGCCACAGCCGTGGCGGGCCCTGCTCGGCGCGGCCATCCGGTCGGCGACCTCCGGCTCCGGGGCGGGCGAGGACTACTCGTACGGCCGCCCGGCGCGCCGGTCCGCGAGCCTGCCCGGCGTCATCCTGCCCAGCCTGCGCCGCCGGCCGCCCCGGGTCGCGGTGGTCATCGACACCTCCGGGTCGGTGAGCGACGCCGAGCTCGGCAGCGCCCTGCTGGAAGTCGCGTCGATCGGCCGGGCGGTCGGCGGGCGGCGCGACCTGGTCACGGTGCTGCCCTGCGACGCGGCGGCCCGGGTCGTGCACCCGCTGTGCCGGGCCGAGGGGATCCCGCTGCTGGGCGGCGGCGGCACGGACATGCGTACGGGTTTCGCCCAGGCGCTGCGGACCACGCCGCGGCCGGACGTCGTGGTGATCCTGACCGACGGGCAGACCCCCTGGCCGAGCGTGCAGCCGGCTTGCCGGACGGTCGTGGGCCTGTTTCCCAGGGAAGGGGCGGGTCAGTGGAGCGAGGACTCCGAGTACGTGCCGGACCGGCCACCCGAGTGGGCGCGGGTGGTCACCATCGCCTCCTGACCGGGCCCTCCGACGTGGCTACCCGGCCTGGATGTCGTGCCAGGGACGGTGGTCCACCTGCCGCAGCCCGGTCGGCGCCACGTCCAGCGGCAACGGCCGCGGCGTAGGCCGGCGCACCGGCGTGGGGATCTCGTTCGCGTCGGTATCCGGCGTCTGCGGAACGGCCCAGATCGGCGCCACCCGGGGCGGCGGGTTCCACTCCAGCGCGGCCACCGGCCGCGCGGCCACGGCCGCCCGCGCCGGCGGCTTCCAGATCGGTGGCGCGCCCCACCAGATGATCCGCTCGGCCTGCCGGACGCGGGCCGGGTGCGGCGCTGCCGCGAGCGCCAGGCGCGGGGCCGCCGCGGTGATGGCCTCCGGCGGGCGGGAGCTCGGCTCCTCCGCGGATGCGCCGGCCAGCAGCACGGCCGCACCGATGGTGACCAGGCCGGCGATCGCGGCCGTCATTTCCCAGCCGGGACGCACCGCGTCGCCGAGGATCGCCAGCGCGACGGCGGAGGGCGCGATGACCTCGGCGATCCAGAGCACCGCGGTCACCGGTCCCACCTTGCCGTGCTGCAGCGCGTGGGTGTACATGAGCATGCCGCCGACGGCGAACACGAGCAGCGCCCAGACCAGCGGCTCGGTGGCGATGTGCAGCGCCCCCGAGCGCAGGTCCTGCATCTCCCGCTCGGGCATGGGCAGCGCGCGGCCGGCCAGCGCGGCACCGCCGAGCGAGAGCCCCGCCAGCGCCGCGACGGCACCGGGCGAGCCGGTCCTGGCCGTGCCCCAGCCGATCACCGCCAGGCCGACCGCGGCCGAGCAGAGCAGCAGCCGGAGCCCGTTGGTCGCCGTGACAACCTCCTGCGGCCCGGCAGACATGGCCAGCACCGTCAGCGCGGCGATGGAGACCACCACGGCCGCGACGTCCCGGCGGCGGAGCCGGGCCTTGAGGAAGATCCGGGCGGCCACGACGGTGATCGCGAGCGAGCCGGCCAGCACCGACTCGACCAGGTACACCGCCAGTTCGCGCAGCGCGACCATCGACCCGGCGAAGGACACCAGGTCGAGGACGATGCCGATCAGGTAGAGCGGATGGCCCAGGGCGCGCACGGTGCCTTTGCTGCGCCGGGCGCCGACGGACTGCAGGATCGAGCCGGCGGCGTAGCAGAAGGCTCCGAACACGGCGATCGCCAGCGCGATCCACCCCGCGGAGGTCACCGCTTTCCCCCGTCGGCTCCGGCATCCGCGCTGATCCGCAGCACGGAGATGGTGTTGTCGGCGCCGTTGGAGACGTACGCCAGGCGGCCGTCGGGCGCGACCGAGATCGTCCGCGGGCTGCGACCCACCTTGACCGTCGCGGTCACCGCACCGGTGCGCCCGTTCAGGACGGACACCGAGTTGCTGCCCTCGTTGACCACGTACGCGTGCTCGCCGTCGGGGGCGAAGGCCACGCTCTGCGGCTGCTTGCCGACCCGGAACGGCCCCGTCCGCTTCCCGCTGGCCGCGTCGATCAGGTCGGCCGTGTTCGCGTCGTAGCCCGCGACCAGCACCCGCTTGCCGTCCGGCGAGACGGTGATGCTGTGCGGCGACTTGCTCACCGGAACGGACTTCCACACCCGGTCGGTGCGAGTGTCGATGATCGAGACCGCGTTCGACTCGTGGTTCGCGGTGTACGCGCGCTGGAGCCGCTCGGAGAAGGCGACCGCGTGCGGATTCGGCGGCACGTTGATCCGGCCGTCCGCCCGCTTGCCGTCGGCGCTGTAGATCTCGACCCGGCCCGCGCTGTGGATCGGCACCCAGACCCGGCCGTCCGGGCCGACGGCCAGGGTGAACGGCTGCACTCCGGTGCTCAGGTACCGGAGCACCTTGCGGCTGGCGGCGTCCACCACGGCCACGCCGCTGCCGGAATGGTCGTCCTCGTACATTGAGACGAAGACGAGGCGCCCGTCGCGGGACATGGCGACGAACCGGGGGGTGTTGCGCAGCTGTATCGAGTTCACCCGCAGGCTGCCGGCAAACACCACGGACAAGACGCGGGACTTCTGGTTGGCCACGTAGACCGTGCGGCTGTTCGGCGCGACCATGACGCCCTCGGGCTCGGCGCCGACCCGGACCGTACCCACCACGGTCGGTTTGGCGACGCTCGTCACGCCCTGCGCGAGCGGGACGCGGACCACACCGGTGGGCGCGGGCGCGGCGGGCGCCTCCGTGGTCGGCGTCGTCGCGGGCGTCGTTGTGGGCAGGGGCCCGAACGCGACCACCGGGGCCGGGTTGGGCTGCTCGCCCCGGGTCAGCGCCACGGCGACCCCCGCGCCGCCGAGCAGCACGCCGGCGGTCAGCGCGGCGAGCAGCACCGTGCCGCGGGCCTGCCGGCGTTTCGCCGGGGCGGACAGCACGGTCACGCGCGTCGAGCGGAGATCGTCGACCGTCTCGAGTTCCTCGATCTCGACCTGGGACGGCGGTCCGGCCGTCGCGAGCTGGCCGGTGACCCGGACGTCGGCCCAGCCGGCCGGGCCGCGGACGGTGACGGTGCCGTCGAGCCAGTCGGAGGCCGGCAGCCAGCCGATCCGCAGCCGGCGACCCTGCAGCACGGCGCGCAGCCCGGGCCCGGAGACGGTGACGGCGGCGGCCACGGCGAGCGGCGGCCCCTCGACCAGGACGTCCGCGAGCAGCCGCGGCGTACCCGCGGTGACCTGGCCGAAGTGGATCTGGTCCGGCACCAGGCGCACGGTCGTCCGCTCCAGCGCGGCGGCGGCAGCAGCGGCGATACTGCGGCTGTCCTCCTGGGTCAGCCGCATCAGCGTGTGCCGGGCCGCGGCGGCCATCGCGAGATCGGTGCCGTTCGCGAGCCGCTCCAGCTCGCCCACACCCTTCAGGCGAGTCTCACGGACCGAACTGTCGATCTCGGTCAGTACCTGCGTCGGCAAGGTTTTTTCACTCATAGTGTCCCCGGTGTCATTCTGCGTGACGATCGGCATCGACGAAACCCTCAGCCCAAAATTGGCATCCAGCGATCAAACCGGTGGGTGTGATCGGGGCGCCGCACACCCGGCCGGCCGCAGATCTCAGCAACGAGGTTCAGCGGCCGACTAGAGGAAAGCGATGACTGACACAGACGAGGCCGAGCACGACGCCGGGGCGATCCAGCTGGTCGGCACCGTGCTCTACGAAAGTGAGCGCGCCCGCGTCATCCGGTCGCCCGGCGGAGTGATCTGGAAAGAGCCCCTGGGCCTGGGCGCGGCCGAGCGGCTGCGCCACGAGGTGGCCATCCTCTCCCGGCTGACCGGCGTCGCGGGGGTGGCCCAGCTGGCGCAGGTGCCGCGGGGCGGGACCGGATTCGCGCTGACCGACGTCGGCGGCGTCTCGCTCGCCGCGGACCTGTGCGACCGGGGCCGGCCCGATCGCGGGGTGCGCTCCCGGGCCGACGTGGTAGCCCTGGTCACCTTCGCGTTGTCCCTGGTCCGGGTCCTGGCGGGGGTGCACCGCGAGGGCGTGCTGCACCTGGACGTCAACCCCGCCAACATCGTGGTCGGCGGGCCCGACCGGCAGCCGTTCCTGATCGACTGGGAACTCGCCTCGACCGCCCCCGAGGAAAAACCCGGCTTCACCCACGAGACCACGATCGCCGGGACGCCCGCCTACCTGGCACCCGAGCAGACCGGACGGACCGGCCGGGGCGTCGACCACCGCACCGACCTGTACGCCGTGGGCGCGACCTTGTACGAGCTGGCGGTGGGCGCGCCGCCGTTCGGGGACCGCGGCGGCGACACGCTCGCGCTGATCCACGATCACCTGGCGCGCATCCCCACCGCACCCCGCGAGGCGAACGAGGCGGTGCCGGCGGCCCTCTCCGAGATCATCGTCCGGCTGCTGGAGAAGGAACCGGACCGGCGGTACCAGAGCGCCGCCGGGCTGGCGCACGACCTCGCGCGGCTGCTGGCCGCCCTCGGGGACGACCCGGCCCGGGAACCCCGCTTCCCGCTCGGCGAGCACGACTTCCCGACGCGCATCTGCGCGCCGTCCCAGCTGGTCGGCCGGGCGGCCGAGCTGGCCGCGTTGCGCACGGGCTTCGATCTCGCCCTGGCCGGCCAGGGCCGGGGCCTGCTGGTCACGGGCGCGCCGGGGGTGGGCAAGACCGCGCTGCTCGACGAGCTGCGGGCGATCGCGGCGGCGGCGGGCGGCTGGTACGTCGAGGGCAGGTTCGACCAGTACCGGCAGGACGCCCACACGGACGCGGTCTCGCAGGTGATGCGGGCGCTGGCCCGGCTGCTGCTGGCCGAGCCGGAGGCGCAGGTGGCCGCGGTGCGGGCGCGGATAGTGGCGAGCCTGGGCGCCGACACGGGCCTCGCCGCCGCCATGTGCCCCGAGTACGCCGTGCTGCTCGACACGGCTCCCGCGCGGCTCGACGCGGGCGACACCGAACAACTGGCCGTCCGGCTGCGCCAGGCGGGCCTGGGCCTGCTGCGGGCCATCGTCTCGCCCGAGCGGCCGATCGTGATGGTGATCGACAACCTGCAGTGGGCGGGCGCGTATCCGATCGAGTTCCTGGGCGCGGTCCTGACCGACGAGGAGCTGCCGGGTCTGCTGCTGGTCGGCGCGTACCGGGACGACGAGGTGGACGACTCCCCGTTGCCGGCCATGGCGGCGCGCTGGGTGCGCAGCGGCGCCGTGCCGACGCGGCTGCACCTGGAGAACCTGTCGCCCGCGCAGCTCGGCACCCTGCTCGCGGACATGCTGCGGCTGCCACCCGACCGGGCCGCGGACCTCGCCGACGCGATCAACGTGCACACCGGCGGCAACCCGTACGACACGGTGGAGTTGGTCAATGCCCTGCGCCGGGAGGGCATCCTCAGCCTCGGCGACACCGGCTGGCGGTGGGAGGCCACCGCGGTCCGGAGCTACGTCGGCAGCGCCGACGCCGTTCAGCTGCTCACCCAGCGGATCGAGGGGCTGCCGACCGGCACGGCGCGGCTGCTGGAGGTCCTCGCCTGCCTCGGCGGCGAGGTGCAGGTCGACCTGTTCGCGATCGCCGCCGGGCTCGACGTCGACGCCGCGGCCGAGTCCCTGGCGCCGGCCATCGGGGACGGCCTGCTCGTGATGATCCACGATGGCGCTCCCGCGGTCCGGTTCCGGCACGACCGGGTGCAACAGGCGGCGTTCGCCCGGCTGGGACCGCAGCCGCGCCGTACGCTGAATCTGGAGCTGGCCCGGCGCCTGGCCGCGCACGCGCACCTGCGGGAAGCGGCGACCGAGCAATACCTGGCCGGCGCGGCGGACCTGACCGACCCGGCGGAGCAATACCGGGTGGCCCAGCTGTTCCGCGCCGCCGCCGCCCGCATCCGGCTCATCAACCAGGCCAAGGCGGAGCGCTTCCTGGCGACCGCGCTGACCCTGCTCCGGTCGGGTGGTGCCGACCTGCCGGACGGGGCGGACGCGCTGGTCACGCAGTTGCTGATCGACCGGCACGCGGCGCTGTACCGGCTGGGCCGGCTGGCGGCGGCCGACCAGCTCTACGACGCGATCGAGCACCGGGTGGCCGACGCGACCGAACTGGCCGAGGCCGCGGCTCTGCAGATCGTGGGCCTGGCCCGCCGGTCCCGTCAGCAGGAGGCGGTGGCCCTGGGCATCGCGCTGCTGGCCCGGCTCGGTTGTCCGCAACCGGCCGCGGGCGACCTGGCGGCGGAGCTGGACCGGGGGATGGACCTGCTGTACGCCTGGGTCGCCGCGGGCCCCGCACCCGACGAGCTGGACCGGCCCGAGTCGGGCGATCCGCAGGCGGTGGCCGCGGCGTGCCTCATCGCGCGGATCCTGCCCGCGGCCTTCCGCAGCCGGCATTCGCTGATGCCGTGGTTGTTGTTCACGGCGCACCGGCTCTGGGTCGCGCACGGCCCCAGCCGGCAGCTGGTGACCGCGCTGGGCGCCATTTCCGTGCTCGGCGTCGCGATCCGGCAGGACTATGCCGTCGGCTACCAGGTCTGCCGGCGGATCCTGAGCGTCAGCGAGACCCACGGCTACGAGCCGGAGACCTCGCAACTGCGCAACACCATCGCCACCTTCGGCACCCCGTGGTTCGAGCCCGTCGAGGAGGTCGCCCGGCTGTCCCGGTCGGCCCGCGAATGCCTGCTGCGCCACGGGGAGGTGCAGTTCGCCTCCTTCACCTACGTGAACACGCTGTGGGCGATGCTCGACTGCGCGCCGACGCTCGACGCCTGCGTGGCCGAGAACCACGGGGCGATGACCTTCTGGGCCCGTACCGGCGACGAGAGCCTGGCCGCCGCCGGCCAGAGTTACCAACAGCTCCTGCGCCGCCTGCGGGGCGAGACCGACGTGCCGGGCGGTTTCGACGACAGCGGCTTCGACGAGGCCAAGTACCTGGCCGAGATGAGCGCGGACCTGGTCATCGTCTGCAACCTGCACTGGCTCCGGGCCCTCGCCGCGGTCGTCTTCGGCGACGCCGCGGGCCTCGCCTCGCACGCGGCGGCGGCGTTCGCGATGGTGCACCACCGGCCGGGGATGTACTCGTCGGCCCTGATCTATTTCCTGCGGGGGCTCGCCCTGGCCCGGTCGGCCGGCACCGCGGCACCGGCCGACCGGCCGGCCCTGCTGACCGACTTCGACGCCTGCCGCGACTGGCTGGCGGCCCGCGCCGCCGACGCCCCCGACAACTTCGCGCACCTGGTGTGCTGGCTCGACGCCGAACGCGCCTGGGCGCAGGACGACTTCCGGGACGCCGTCCGGCACTTCGACGCGGCGATGAGCCGGGCCGGCAGCCGCCGCCCCGGGCACGCGGCGATGATCACCGAGCGGGCGGCCCGCTGCCACCTCGCACACGGGCTCGACCGGATCGGGCGGCTCCTGCTCGCCGAGGCGCGCGACCGCTACGACGGCTGGGGCGCCAGCGCCAAGGTGACCGAGCTGCACCGGGAATTCCCGTTCCTGCGGTCGGAGGAGGCCCGGGGCACCGGCCGGTTGCGCCGCTCGGGCCACAGCACCGTGGTCTCGTCCGACGCCATCGACCTGCTGGCGGTGGTGCGGGCCTCGCAGGCGCTCAGCTCCGAGACGAACCTCGACACGCTGCGGATCCGGGTGGTGGAGGTGCTCACCGCGCTGACCGGGGCGACCTCGGTGCGGCTGCTGCTGTGGAACGAGGACGCGCAGGACTGGTTCCTGTCCCCGTCCGACGGCCTCGACGGCCTGGACGGCAGGGACGGCCGGGCTCCGGAGACGGCCATCCGGGCGGGGGAGGCCGGCGCGGCGGGAATGATCTGCCTGTCCGCGTTCCGCTACGCCGAGCGCACCCGGGAGCCGCTGGTCGTGCCGGACGCGACCCGCGATGACCGGTTCGGCCGGGATCCGTACCTGAAGGGCATGAGCAGTTGCTCGCTGCTGGTCATGCCGATCATCAGCCGGGGCATGCTCCGGGCCATGCTGCTGATGGAGAACACGCTCAGCCCCGGCGTCTTCACCAGCCATCGCCTCGACACCGTCATCCTGATCGCCGGCCAGCTCGCGGTCTCCCTCGACAACGCCCTGGCGGAGCGGTTCCGGTCGCTGGTCCAGCGCTCCTCCGGGCTGACCCTGGTCTGCGACCGGGACGGGATCCTCACCTACGCCAGCTCCGCGTCGGTGGACATCCTGGGCGCCCAGGACGTGTCCCTGACCGGTCGCCCGGTCGCCGAGCTGGTCCACCCGCAGGACCGCGAGGCCTTCGCCGGGTGGATCGGCGACGGCGGGCTGGAGGGGCAGCTGCTCGAGTGCCGGGTGACGCCCGCCGGGTCGGGCCCGCGCTGGGTGGAGGTCAGCTGCACCGACCTGACCGCGGATCCGGCTGTCGCCGGCATGGTCCTGCAGCTGCGGGACGTGAGCGAGCGGCGGCACCTGGAGGGCGAGCTGCGGCACGCGCAGAAGCTGGAGTCGGTGGGCCAGCTGGCCGCCGGCGTGGCCCACGAGATCAACACCCCGATCCAGTTCATCTCGAACAATCTGATCTTCATCGCCGAATCCATCGCCCCGATGAACGCGCTGCTGGAGGAGTACCGGCAGGCCCTGTCCGACGCCGCCGGCCCGGCGGACCTGGCGGCCCGGCGGCAGGCGTTCGCCGAGCGCGAGGAGGAGATCGATCTGGAGTTCCTGCGCGAGGAGCTTCCGCTCGCCGCCCACCAGGCGCTCGAGGGCGCCGAGCGGGTTGCCAAGATCGTCCGCGCGATGAAGGCGTTCGCGCACCCGGGCGGCGAGCAGAAGGGCTTCGCCGACCTGAACGAGGCGATCCGCAACACGCTGATCATGGCGACCAGCGAGATCAAACTCGTCGCGGACGTGGTGCTGTCCCTCGGCGAGATCCCGCCGGTGTGGTGCAACCTCGGCGACATCAACCAGGCCGTCCTCAACCTGGTCGTCAACGCCGCGCACGCCATCGGCGAGGCCGCCGGGACCGGCCGCGGCCGGGGCACCCTCACCGTCCGCACCCACGCCGACGAGGCCGGCATCGTGGTCGAGATCCAGGACACCGGCAACGGGATCCCGCCGGAGATCGCCGACCGGGTCTTCGAGCACTTCTTCACCACCAAGCCGGTCGGTGTCGGCACCGGGCAGGGCCTGGCCCTCGCCTACACCCTCATCCACGACCGGCACGGGGGCACCATCACCTTCGCCTCGGAACCCGGCGCCGGCACCACCTTCACCATCCGCCTGCCGCAACCCGCCACAAGCGACAGCACTGCCGGGGAACGCCCGCAGCCGCCCTGATCACGAACGGCGACTTCTGCGCGGAAAGTGTTGGTCGGCGCGGCCCGCACGACTCTCACTTGGGTCCGGACACGACGTCCGGCGCGCGGAGGGACTCTTCATGAACGGTCAACTTTCCATCGCCCGGCGCTGGGCCGGCCGGCTGCGGCGCGTCGGCCGGGGCGCCGCCACCGCGGTCGTCCTGGGCGGCCTGCTCACCGTGCCGAGCCCGGCCGCCGCCCACCCGGGCGTGCCGTCCGCGGTCTTCGACGCGCCGCTGGTCGGGTGGGCGTCGGTGCGCGACATGACCAGCGCGGCGTTCGGCGTCACCTTCGACGACATGACGGCCAAGGGCTATCTGGTCGTCGACCTGGAAGTTGACGTGACCGCCGGCGACTACCGGGTCGGCGCCGTCTTCCAGCAGAACACCGACAACCGGGCCTGGCGGTCGCTGCGGGACCTGACCGAGACGGAGTACGCCGCGGCGAAGGCGAAGGCCACCACCGACGGTCTGCGGCCGGTGGACTTCGAGACCTACGAGCTGGCGGGCCGGCGGCAGTACGCCGCGGTGTGGGTGCAGAACGTCGAGCGGCTCGGCTCGGCGATGCTGCACGACCTGACGGACGCCCAGTTCAGCACCGCGTTCGAGGCGCAGAAGGCCGCCGGGCGGATGCCGCTGGACATCGAGCAGTACCGTACCCCGGCCGGCCCCCGGTTCGCCGCGGTGTGGGTGGACAACAGCGAGAAGCTCGCCTGGCAGCTGCTGCGGGGCCTGACCGCTGCCCAGTTCAGCACGGCGTTCGCCAACTACCAGGCGGACTACCGGATGCTGGCGGTCGACTCGGTGGCGACCGCGGCGGGCCAGCGGTACGCCGGGATCTGGGTCGCCAACCCCAGCAAGCGGCAGTGGCGGGAACGTCGTGACATGACGGTCGGTCAGTGGTCCAACTGGTGGCACCGGTACGCCGACGAGGGCTTCCGGCTGATCTCGTACGACCGGTACCAGACCGCCGCCGGCACCCGGTACGCGGGCATCTGGCGGCAGAACAGCGACCGCCCCACCTGGTCGCTGCGGACCAAGGTCGAAACTCGGGTGCAGAAGCACGTCGACGAGAACAAGGTGCCCGGCCTCGCCGTGGCGATCATCCAGAAGGGCGAGTACCGCTACCTGCGCGGCTTCGGCGACGCCGACGTGGCCAACGACGTGTGGCTCGACTCCGAGCACGTGCTGGGCCTGGCCTCGGTCAGCAAGGCGGTCAGCGGGGTGCTGACCATGCGGATGGCCGAGCAGGGCACGATCGCGGTCACCGACCTCACGGCCAAGCACCTGCCGGACATCCCCGCGCACCACACCCACACGTTGCAGCAGCTCGCCGGCAACCTCGGCTGCGTGCAGCACTACAACGAGGGCTCGGGCTTCGGCAGCAACACCCCGTACGCCACCTCGCTGGCCTCGGCCAAGGAGTTCTGGGCCGACCCGCTGGTCTGCACCGTCGGCACGCCGCACTACAGCAGCCACGGCTACACGATTCTCTGCGCGGCCCTGGAAAAGGCCGGCGGGCAGAACACCGCCGACCTGATCCGGACCCGGCTGACCACGCCGTACGGGCTGGGCACGCTGCGGGCCAAGCGGCTTACCGACATCGGGGTGCGCCGCTCGCCCATCTACGACGACGATGACAACAACACGCAGATCCCCTTCGTGGACGAGAGCGCGAAGACCTGCGGCGGCGGCATGGAATCGACCGTGCGTGACCTCGCCTGGTTCGGCCACCGGCTGGCCGCGGGCAAGATCCTCTCGCCGGCCTCGCTGACGGCGATGTGGAAGCCCAACCCGGGCTACGCGTACGGCTGGAACATCAACACCGAGAGCACCGGGCAGCGCGTCGTGGCCAAGGACGGCGCGAACACCGGAGCGCGTTCCTACCTGCGGGTCTACCCGGACGACGACCTCGTGATCGCGGTGATGAGCAACCGCCGCGGGCACGACACGACGAAGCTGGGCCGGGAGCTCGGCGTCATGATCGTCAACGACTGACCGGTCCGGTACGGGGTCCGGTGACATCGCCGGACCCCGTACCCCGACACATCCGGCTATCCGGACTAATACCTTAAAGGACCCGTTAATCTCCAGGTCGTGGAAGATCGGGATCTCGTGGCAGCCATGATCGGACGGGATCCCCGCGGGCTGGAGGTGGCGTACCGCCGCTACGCCGGCCCGCTGTACGCCTACAGCCGCGCGCTGCTCGCCGACCCGCACGCGGCTGCCGACATCGTGCACGACACCTTCGTCCTGGCCAACAGCCGCGTCCGGCAACTCCGCGACCCCGACCTGCTCCGGCCCTGGCTCTACGCCATCGCCCGCAACGAATGCCGGCGGGCCGTCCGCGCCCGGCGCCGCACCGCCACCCTGGACCTGGCCGGCGACCCGGCCGCCGAGGAACCCGACCCGGAGACTGCCGCGCAGGCCGGCGAGTTGGTCCGCGCCGCCGTCGCCAGCCTCGGCAGCGGCGACCGTACGGTCATCGAACTGGCCCTGCGCCACCACCTCTCGGCCATCGACGTCGGCGCGGCGCTCGGGATCGCCACCAACCACGCGCACGCCCGGCTGTCGAGGGCCCGCGCGCAGTTCGAACGGGCCCTCGACGCGCTGCTCATCGCGCGGGCCCGCGGCGCCGACTGCCCGGCGCTGCGCCAGGTGCTGGGCGAGTGGCGCGGCCGGCTGACGCCCCTGCTGCGCAAGCGGGTCAACCGGCACATCGACGGCTGCGACGCCTGTGACGCCTGCCGGCCGCGCGGCGTACCACCGCCGACCGCTTCGGCCGTGGTCGCGGCGTACACGGCCGGAGTGCTGCCGGCGGAGCAGCGGCGCCGCGCGGCAGCGGGCGGGTGACCGCACGGGACCGCGCGCTATCGCGCGGGTTTGCCCACCGCCTTCTCCAGCGCGCCGATTCCGTCGGCATGCAGGTGGTTGACCAGGTCGCTGATCGCGCTCCGCAGACCGAAGATCCGAATGCCGAGCGGCGCCCGCATCGGCTCCTTGACGTCGCGGGCCAGCTCCAGCAGGTCGGTGGCGATCTGGCCCTTCACCGCCTGGTCCACCGCCTGATAGGCGGCGGGGCCGAGCTGTCCCCAGCGCCATTCGAGCGGCGCGCGGGTGCCGTCGGTCGTGGCGAGCGCGGGATTCGCGCCGGGCCGGGGGTCCGCCCGGGGCACGAACGCGCGCGCGGCGAACCCTTCCGGTCCGAGCGCCGCGCGGATCTCGCTGGCCTTCTGCGCCGTCGTCACCGCGGCGCTGCCCTGGCGTACCCCGACACCGCGTACCCGTTCCAGGTCCCGCAGCGAGCCGATCAGCGCGGCGACCGCCATCGCGGTGGTGGCCGCGCCCTCGGCGCCGGCACCGAGATGCCCGTCGCCGACCGCGGTCCAGAAGTGCCCGCCGGGCACCGTCCGGCCGTCGGGGTCGGCCTCCGACACCACCTTGAGCCCGTTGTTGTCGTGGTCGTGCAGGGCGAGCGAGACGATGTCCGCCACCGAGAACGACCGCACCGCCTCGCCGCCCAGCTCCCGGATCCGCCGCCGCATCTGCCACTGCGTCACGCAGCTCAGCCAGGACAGCAGCGGCGGCAGCTGCTGGCGCGTCTTGAGCCGGTTGAACAGGAACTCCGCCATGTAGTTGACGAACCGCGACGAACCGGGGAGATGCTGCCGGTACCAGTTCTCGATGTCGGCGCGGGGGGTGCGCACATGGCCGGCCGAGAACAGGTCGGTCAGGAAGTGGTCGCCGAACGCCTCCTTCGTCAGCGCCCGCCGCCACACCCCCTCGTCGCCGGTCCGGCCGGCTTCGAGCGCGTCGGCGATCGCCCGGCCGTGCCAGTAGGAATACGCCTGCCAGCCGGTGCCGCCGGCCGAGAAGTGCGAGAGGTTCTGGTCGGCGAGCAGCAGGTATCGCTCGCGCACCCGCTTGGGCACGTCGTCGGCCACCCGCGGCTCGGCCACGCCCGCCTCGCCCAGCTGCAGGCAGCGCCATCGTGCCCACTCCAGCTCGGCGCGGCCGGCCGCGGTGGCCGAGAGATCGCGCATCTGCTCGTACGACTCGAAGTAGTCGCCCGCCATGCTCACCACGTCGCCGAAGGTCAGTGGCTGCGGCGGGTTCCCGTACGACAGGGTGGTGGTTTCCTTGCCGGAGCCGGTGTCGCCGATCTTCTTGTGCTCCGGGCCGCTGAACTCCGCCGACCCGGCCCCGTCGAGCTCGGCCAGCAGTTCGTCATCCGAGTCGTCGGCCTCGTCGGACTCCGTTTCCTGCGCGGTGGGGTTCCGCAGTTTGCCCTTCGGCGGGTCGTAGAGCTCGTCGATGCTCCCGTGCTTCGGCAGGTAGCTCCCTTCGAGGAAGTTCCGGTACTGCTGCTCGATGTCCTGGGTCCGGTGGTAGCCGCGATACACCCGGCTGATCTCCTTCTTGAAGGCTTCGAGTTGGGTGTCCGCCGCTTCCTGGAGACCGGTCAGCACCGGGCCGCGCTTCTTCGGATCCGCGGCCTGCTTCCGCAGCCACGACGACATTTCCTCGTACGCCTCGCGTTCGTACCGCATCATCCGGGTGTAGGTGGTGGGCCGGCCGGTCCGGGCGAACTGCAGGACGTGGGCCGCCTCGTGCCGGAGCGCGGTCTCCAGCGTCAACAGGTCCGCCGCGGCCGAGGGCGCGAGGTAGACCCGGGTCTTCGAGTTCGTCCACCCGTCGAAGCCCGCCTTCGCCACGGCCGTCGACGGAACCTGGGCGAGGTCCAGCAGCTGGACGTTGCTCAGCACTGGGTCTTGGCCGAACAGTAGCTTCCACATCGCGCTCGCCTGCGCCACATGCGGCGGCGGTTTGCCGTTGTCCTCGCCGTCAGCGGCCTCCGTGCCGGCGGCCGGCTTGGCGTCGGGACCCCAGACCGCGGCGGTCTTGCCCGCCAGCGAGAAGCCCAGGGCCAGGTCGGTCTTCGACAGGCTGCCGGCCTTGGGCACGTGCCACCGCCAGGCCGGGCCGACCGGGCCGCCCGCCATCCGCAGTGCGAAGGCGGCGCCGCGCAGGTGCACCGCGCTCTCCCGGGCGACGTCGCTCTGGTCGGTGGCGAAGTCCTTGCCGTACCCGCCGCCCTCGAGGAAGCTCAGCGTGTTGGCGAGCACCCAGCCGCGGTATCCCGGCACCGCGGCGAGCGCCGGGCGGGTCATCTCCTTCGCCAGCGCGCGCATCCGGTCGCCGAGCAGGGTCTCGTAGGTCCCCGCGTCGACCACGGAGGCGAAGCCGCGATCCTCGGGGAAGGCGTCGAGGTCCTCCCGGCGTCCCCGGCCGGCACTGCTGCCCGGACCGCCCGCGCCGGCCGTCGCTGCCATCGTCGCGGTGACGAAGAAGTGGTACCAGTCACCCGGATCGTCGGTGCCGAACTCGTCGGCCGCGAACAGCAGGTAGAAAATGGACACCACCTCGCGCTTGCCGTCGCGCTTGAGGAAGCGCAGCCGCCCGGCGGGATTGACCACCTTGGCCGTGTAGGTCCTCCGCCCGTCGGTGTATTCGCCCTCGGTGCGGGTGCTGTCCCAGGTGATGGCGACGCCGCCGCGGACGAAAGCCTTCGTGACGTTGTGGCAGAGCAGCAGGGCGGTGCCCGGCTCGCCGGCGATCGACAGCGCGAGCTCGTACAGGCCCTGCGCGGTGAGCGGGCGTCCGCCGGCGAGCCAGTTCCCCAGCACCCGGTCGCGCAGCGTGCGGCCCATGGACAGCAATGGAGGCCCGGTCATGAAGAGCTTGGTGTACGCCGCGGGTACCCAAGGGTCGTTCTCGTACTGGCTGAGGAAGACGCCGAGCTGGATCGGGTCGATCGGCCGGAGCACCAGCCGCCGGCGCAGCGCCGGGCGGACCTCGCGATCACGGATGGTCCGCCATTGGCGGGCGGCCGGGTCGTTCGCCCCGAGCACGGTGCCGGACCGTTCGGGGTGGCGGGTGTAGAACAGCACGTTGGTGATCTGGTTCTCCGGCTGACCCTCGTCGATGAGCCGGTCGAGCTGCGGGTCCGCGCCCTCCTCGCCGGCCGCGGCCGGAGCCGGCAGCGGCCGCAGGAGCAGGTGCCCCGGCGGCATCCGGCGACGCGCGGCCATCCGGTCCAGCGCCGGGCCGTCGAGCACCGCGCAGCGCCCGGATTCGTTCGAGCCCAGCGTCACCTGCAGCAGGACGTCGCCGCGGCATGGGACCCGTTCCGGAGGCCGGCCCGGCCGGGCCACGACGTCGTAGTGCTCGCCGAGCCAGCGGGCCACCGGGCCCGCGGGCCGGTAGAGGTATTCGCGATAGGCGATCGCGGGGGCGGCCGGCAGCGCCGGACCGAGGGGCTCGTTTTCCATGATCGACTCCTGAGTGCCGGCGGCGAGGGTCCGCTGGACCGTCGCGAGCAACCGGGGAACGTTGAGGTAGCCGCGTCCGAGGCGGCGCTCCGGGTCGGGGCGCCGGGGCGGATCGCAGCTGTCCAGCACCGCCGAGCGCAACTGGCGGGCGGTGAGCCGGTGACCGGCCAGTTGCAGGCAGAGCGCGACCGCGCCGGTCACGTGCGGCGCCGCCATGCTCGTGCCGGACTTGCGGACCAGCAGGCCGGCGTTGTGGGTGGTGCCGAGCGCCGCCGACCGGCCGGCCAGCACATCGACCCCGCAGGCGGCGCAATCCGGCTTCGCGCGCCCGTCCCGGGTGGGGCCGACGCTGGAGAAGCGCGCCACCGGCCGGGCCGGATCGTGCCCGTCGTAGGCGCCCACCACCAGGGGCAGGCGGCCGTTGGCGATGGTGCCGGTGGTGCCGGTCGGCACGCTGTCGCGCCGCGCGAACCGTGGCTGACAGTGCGCGCAGGCGTCGTCGCGTTCCAGCCAGGCGTCGAAGCGCCCGTTGCCGACCCGGCGGCCCTCGAGGGTCACCGTCCACGTGCCGGACAACCCGGCCGGGTAGAGGAAGGCGTCGACGTGGTTGGAGCCGTTGGGATCGGTCCGGTGATAGACCCGGCCGACCACCCGACCGCCGACGACCAGTTCCGCCCGTTCGCCGAGCGACACCGGCCGGCCGCCGTCGTGGCCGGGCGGGTCGATGCGTACGTCGAACGCGTCGCCGCCGTCGTACCAGATCTCCAGTTCGTTCGGGGTCGCGTCGCCCGGCTCGCTGACGAAGGTGAACGACCGGGTCTCGCCGGGCCGCAGGGCGCCGGCCGTGTGCGTGCGGGCCCGGTAGTAGTTGCCCGTGCTCTGCACGATGAACCGGCCGGGGGCCTCGGCCAGCAGGGCGTCGAAGGCCAGCTCGGCGAGCGACCGGCCGTTGTGCGGGCCGCCGCACCGGCCGACGCTCACGTTGATCACCCAGGGCCGCCCGCCCGCGACGCGGGCGATGAAGTCGACCGCCTCGAGCAGCCGCACCGAGTCGCCGAGGTTGGCCAGCCCGCCGGTGTCCCGGTCGGCCAGGTGGACGAAGACGAGGTCGGCCTCCGGCGCCAGCCCGGACGGGCCGCCGCCGCAGCCGTTGCCGGCCGCGATGTCCAGGACGTGCGTGCCGTGCGTGCCGGTGCCCCGGTCGGCGATGGCGGGGTGGAAGCCCAGCCGGTCGTACGGTCGGGGATCGCGGAGCGCGGCGTCGATCGCCGCCCGGTCGTGGACCGTTCCGTAGCCGTACGGTTCCGGGCCGTCCCCGTCCCCGCGCTGATCCCACAGCGCGAGGAAGCGGGTCGGCCGGGAGCCGGACGGCCGGCGGAAGGCGGCCGAATCGACGTCGACGCCCCAGTCCGCCGCGGCCACGACGACCCCGGCGCCGGTCGGCACGAGCCCCGGGGCCCGGCGGACGTCGGTGGCCCGCACCGGCCCGGCCGCGGTGGCCGGGAGCGCGGCTCCCGGGCTCAGCGTCCGGGCCGCCTTGAGGCTGACGACGTCCGGGTGCGCCCGCACGGCCACCACCGCGCCGGCCGGGATGCGGCAGGTCGCGATGGCGCCGAAGCGGGCCACCAGCCGGACGTCCGGTATCTCGGCGTCGGGCCGGGCGAGCCGGATGATGGCCTCCACCATCCGGTCCCGGCCGGTCTCCTCCTCCGCCGCCCGCAGCCGCTCCGACAGGGCCGGGTCCATCAAGGACGGACGGGTGTTACTTGCCACCTGAGGCCGTGCCTCTGCGGCCGGCGCCCGCGCCGGGCTCGGCGGCGCCGCCGCCGTCGGCCGGGGCCGCGCCGGGCTCGACGACTTTGTCCGAGCAGTCCGTCGTGACAGTGAGGAAGAAGCTCTTCCGGAAGTTGCCGGCCTCCGCGGTGACCCGCACGACCCCCACCGCTTGGACCACGAAGTCACCCTGCTCGGACAGGGACAGGATGGCGGAGTTGTCGGAGGCCCACTTGATCGGCGTCGAGACGTCCCGGCCCTTGGAGTCGACCGCGAAGGCGGCGAACCTGCCCTGCTGGCCGATCGTGGTCAGCGCGGGCGGGCTGAACTCGATGTTGGCGACGTCGGTGTCGCGGTTGCGGAAGGCACCCACCGCGACCACCCCGGCGATCGCCGCGCCGCCGAGCACCCGCGGGTCCAACAGGTAGCCCTCCAGGCCACGGCGGGTGTGCTGCGGTGTGAGCAACAGCAGCGGCCCCAGCCGCAGCGCGGCGCGCACGAAGTCGTGATCCTTGAGGTCGTCGCCGAACGTGTCCAGCGCCTGGTCGAGCGCCACACTGGCGACCGCCGCGTAGGTGGCGCGGCGCGCCCGGGCGTTCGCCCGCTCGATCGACTGGCGCAGGGTGTCCTCGCCGACCTTGCTCTCCAGGTCCAGGTTGCGGATCGCGGCCACGGTCTGCCGCGCCGTCGGGGCTCCCCGGCTCGGGGCGGTGGCCGCCGCCCGCTGGGGGCGCGGCTGGCTCCGCGTCCGGCGCTGCCGGGCCAGGGTGACCCGGCGGGCGGCCTGGCGCCGCCGTGCCCGGTCCGACCGGGCATCCTCGCTGTCGTAGTCCTCCGCTTCGCTGTCGTAGTCCTCCGACTCGCTGTCGTAGTCCTCGGCCTCGTAGTCGTCGAACGCGCTGATGGTCATCGGCTTCCTCTCTGGCTCGTGCCGGCTCGCCTGCCGGCGCCGGCGTCAACGTCGGCCGCCGAGAGCCGCTCCACCGCGGGACCGACGAACTTCTGGAACAGGGCCACGTCCGGCTCGGTCCAGCCGGCCGCGCCGGCGCCGCCGCAGTCCGGACAGGTGATCTCGGCACCCCAGCACTCGCAGGCGCCCAGCGCCGCGGCGAGCAGAATGTTGTTGTCGTTGTCGCTCCGCGTGGTGAACCCGGCCGCGTCGACCACCCGTTCGGCGTCGACCACCCGATCCCCGTCGAGGCGGCCGGCCCCGTCGGGCCCGTGCGCGAACCGCGTCACCGCCTGCTCGGCCAGCCGTTCGGCGAACGCGCTCGGATCGGCGAGGACCTGGGTCAGCAGGGCCATCACATCGTCCAGTTCGGCCATGATTCTCAGTCCCATCCGTCCTGATCGAGGGTCTCGGCGAGTTCGAGATGGTCGGCGTCGACCAGGCTCGTGTAAACCGCCTGAGCCGTGTCTTCGTCGGCCACGCTCTCGTCGTCGCCGCCGTTCTGGAGGTAGTGCAGTTCGTCGGCATCGGCGGCCGCCTCGCCGACGATCTGGCTGAAGGTGCCCAGCAGCTTCGCGACCGGGATGCCGCCGATGCTCTGGCGGCCGTGCTGCCCGAGCGCCGCCGACAGCAGCGCTTGCAGCAACTCGCGCTGGTTGGCGAGGACCAGCGCCTGGGCGGCGGCCGGCGAGCCGCCGGCCACCGGCGACGCCGCTCCCGGCGCCACCGCCGTCGCGACCGGGGCCGCGACCGGGTCCGCGGCTATCTGGGGCGCGACCATCGGGGGTACGGCGGGACGCGGCGCCGGCCGTACCGGTAGCGCGCCGGCCGCGATCGTGCCCAACTGGGTGCCCAGCGCGGTGCCGACCGGCCCGCCGATCACGGTGCCCAGTGCGCCCCCGGCGACCGGCGCCACGCTCCGCACGACCGACGCGACGGCCGGATCGGAGAGGAGTTGTCCCGCGCTCTTGCCGATCTGGCTCAGCGCACCGGCGAAGTTGAACGCCTCCGCCGGGCTCATCGCCGCGGCCATGTCGTCGAGCGCGTCGTCGAGTTCCTCGTCGCTGGCGTCCGCGTAGTCCTCGCGCAGCGTCTGCCGCAGCACGTCGGTGAGGCGGAACGTCGCCGGATCGTCCCGGTACCCGTCCTCGTCCCCGTCCAGCTCGTCCGTGAAGAGTTCGTCGTCGTACGAGTCGAGCAGACTCATCAGATCCCACCCCCTGAGCGGAGGTTAGGAAGGGCGGCGTCACCGGACCGTCACCCGGCCCGGGCCCGTCAGGTCAGGTAGCGCTGGACGGTGGGTGCCAGCCAGGCGATGGCCTCGTCCCGGTCCAACCCCACGACCGGGGGGAGCTTGAGCACGTAGCGGCACAGCGCGAAGCCCAGCATCTGGGTCGCGACCAGCCCGGCCCGGCGCGGCGCGTCCGGCGCGCCTCCGGTGATCTTCGCGACCACCGGCCCCAGCTGCGCGCCGAAGATGCCTCGCATCTGCTCGGCGGCGGCCTCGTGGGTGACGGCCGCCCGCAGCAGGGCCATGAGCGTCTCGTCGCCCTCCCACCGGCGCAGGAAGTGCCCGACGAGCACGGTGCCCAGCTCGTCCCGCGGCACGCCGTCGAGGTCGGGCAGGCGCAGGTCGTAGTCGGCGGCAGCCGCGAACAGCTTGTCCTTGCTGCCGTAATACCGCATCACCATCGACGGGTCGATGCCCGCGTCGGCCGCGATGGCCCGGATGGTGGCGCGCTCGAACCCGTCGGCGGCGAACCGTTCGCGGGCGGCGGTCAGGATCGCCGCGCGGGTGCCGTCTGACCGGCGGGGAGCTGGTGACATGGGTGCAGCATATGCCAACACCTGTTTGCCAACAACTGTTGACACCTGTGCAGCGGCGGGCCTAAGGTTTTGCCTACAAGCGTTGGCAAACGGATGTTGGCAAAGGAGATCATCATGATGGAGCGGACGACCGTCGCGATCGTCGGTGCCGGGCCCACCGGGCTGCTGCTCGCCGGCGACCTGGCCCGGGCCGGCGTCGACGTGACCGTGCTGGAGCGGCGCGACACCGAGTCCAACCTGACCCGCGCGTTCGGCGTGCATGCCCGGACGCTGGAGCACCTCGACGCCCGGGGGATCGCCGACGGGATCGTCGCCGGCGGTGCGCCGGTCGAGCGGTTGCGCCTCTTCGACCACCTGCGGCTCAACCTGTCGAGCCTGCCGACGAGGTTTCCATACCTCCTGATCACCCCGCAGTACAACGTCGAGAGCGCGCTCGCCGAGCGGGCGACGGCGGCCGGTGCCCGCATCGTGCGCGGCGCCCAGGTGACCGCGCTGCGCCAGGACGCCGACGGCGTGGAGCTGGCGGTCGGCGGCGCCACGGTGCGGGCGGACTACGTGGTCGGCGCCGACGGGGTGCACAGTGCGGTGCGGGAGGCGCTGGGGCTGCCGTTCCCCGGCAAGTCGGTGCTCAAATCGATCATGCTCGCGGACGTGCGGCTGGCCCACCCGCCCGAAGACGTTCTCGCGGTCAATGCGGTCGGCGACGGCTTCGCGTTCGTCGCGCCGTTCGGCGACGGGTGGCACCGGGTCTTCGCCTGGGACCGCCGGGAACAACGGCCGGACACCGAGCCGGTGACCCTCGACGAGATCCGCGAGGTGATGCGGCGCGCGCTGGGCACCGACTTCGGCGTGCTGGAGGCGCGCTGGCTGTCCCGCTTCCACAGCGACGAGCGCCAGGCCCCGCGCTACCGGGTGGGGCGCGTGTTCCTGGCCGGGGACGCGGCGCACGTGCACTCGCCGGCAGGCGGGCAGGGCATGAACACCGGCCTGCAGGACGCCGCCAACCTCGGCTGGAAGCTCGCGGCCACGGTCCAGGGCTGGGCGCCGGAGGGGCTGCTCGACACGTACGAGAGCGAGCGGCACCCGGTCGGCCGCCTCGTCCTCCGCAGCAGCGGCGCCATCATCCGGCTGGCGATGATCCGGTCCCGCGCCGGCCGGCTGGCCCGCAACGTCATCGGCGGGGCCGTGCTGCGCCTGCCGGTCGTGGCCCGCAAGGCCGCCGGCACCGTCTCCGGCATCGGGATCAACTACCCGCACGCGCCCCGGGCGCAGGACGTCGCCCTGCGGGACTCCCGGCGCTTGTACGAGGTGCTGCGCGAAGGCAAATATGTCCTGCTGGCGCCGGAGTCGGCCAGGCCCGCGATCGACGGCCGGCAGGACCGGGTGGTGCTGGCATCCCCGATCGACACCACCATGAAGTGGACCCTGGTGCGCCCGGACGCCCACATCGCCTGGCGCGGCGGACCCGCCACCCTGCGCGCCGCCCTCCTGGCAGCCGGGTGCGGCGACCGGCCGGCGGAGCGTCGGGTTTCCGACGCTATCCATTGACATCGATTGCCGGGGGAGGAAAGTCGACCCGGTACCGGCACGCGACCTGGAGGCGAGCCATGCGGAAGCTCATCTTCGCCCTGACGCTCGGGCTGATCTGCGCGACGCTGAGCGCGCCGGCGCGCGCCGCGGGCCCGGCGGTCGGATTCGACGGGGTACGGGCCTGGAACGAGCTGGCCTTCAACGCCGTACGGGCGTCGCGGGCCAGCGACGCCGATGCCGCCCGGTGGTACGCGATGCTGAACGCGGCGATGTACGACGCGGTCAACGGCATCACCGGCGGGCGCGGCGAGCCGGCCCGGGGCCACGCGCTGGTCGCCGGGCCGGGGCCGCGTGACGGCGATCCGTTCGCGGCCGCGGTTGCCGCTGCGCACGCCGTACTCGTGGCGGTCGACCCGGCGCGGGCCCCGACCTACGACGCCCAGCGCGACGCCGATCTCAGCCGGGCGGGTGCCGGGCACCGGCAGGCCGTGGGCGCGCGGTGGGGCGACGAGGTCGGCCGCGGGGTCGTGCAGATGCGGGCCGACGACGGCTCGTCACCGGTGCAGAGCCAGCCGGCGGGGGCCGGGGCGGGGGTCTTCCGGGCCGAGTGGTCCGGCGTGCAGTATCGCGACGTGCGCCCGTTCGCCGTCCGGGATCCCGGCGTGTTCGTTGCCGGGCCGCCGCCCGCGCTGGGCAGCGTCGAATATGCGGCGGCGTTCGCCGAGGTCGCGGTGCTGGGTGACGCGAGCGTGCCCGCGCCGGAGCTGCTCGCCACGTACCAGTACTGGTCGCTTCCGGCGGGCTCGGCGCAGCCGCCCGGCGAGTGGTTGCGGATCGCGCTGACCGTCGGCGCCGAGCGCAGGCTGTCGCTGGCCCAGGGCACCCGGATGACCGCGCTGGTGAGCATGGCGTCGGCGGACAGCACCGTGGCGACGGTGCGCACCAAGTACACCTACCGGCACTGGCGACCGACCACCGCGATCCGGGAGGCGGACACCGACGGCAACCCGCTGACCCAGCCGAACCCGGCGTGGACGGCGCGGGCCGGCTCCGTGGGCGGCACCCCGGAGTGGACGTCGGGGCACAGTTCCTACAGCGGGGTCGCCGCCACGGTGCTGGCCGGCTTCTTCTGCTCGGACAGCATCCGCTTCACCCACACGACCGACTCCGCGCCGGGTGGGCAGGCGCGCACGTACCCGAGCTTCTCGTCGGCCGCCGCGGAGGCCGGCCGGTCGCGGTTGTTCGGCGGTCAGCATTTCGCGTTCAGCGACCGGGCCGGCCAGGGGATCGGGCGCGGCGTCGGCGATGAGGTGCTGGCCACCCGGCTGCTCCGGCTGCACGGCGCCACTCACGTCGGCTCCTGCCCCCGCTGAGGGCTAGGACAGCGCGCTCGTCGCCCCGGCGAAGAAGGACTTGACCGCGGCGGGGACCGTCTTCCGCTTGAACGCCACCGCCAGGTTGTTCTGGAAGAGCAATTCCTTGACCTGGCCCGCGCCCTTGGGCGGCGACGGTGGCGCCTTGGCCTCGGCGGCGGTCACCTTGGCGGCCACCACGTTGGTCGCCGCCAGCGCGCGCTGTTGCGCCGGGGCGAGTTGCGCCGCGGCGATCTCGCGGGCCCGGTCCGTCGGCGGGATGCCGCGGGTCAGCCCCATGATCTTGATCGCCTCCTCGTTGTTGGTGAGGAAGGAGATGATCTCCACGGCCTCCTTCGCCCGCTCGCTGCGGGCGAAAGAGCTCAGGAGTACGCCGCCACTGAGGTACTGGCCCTCGGCCGAACCGGACGGTCCCGCGGGCACCGGGACGAAATCCAGCTCGTGGTCGGTCAGCGGGGGCAGGGAGATCTCCAGGCCGGAGCCGAAGGTCATGGCGACCTGCCCGTTGATCAACGGGTTCTTCGCGCTGTCGTTGTGCGCCGCCGAGGTGATGTCCCCGGGCGGTGCGGCGTGGCGCCGGCGCATCTCGTCCCAGTAGGTCAGCCAGTCCGTCAGATCCTGCTCGACGTATCCGAGCGCGCCCGCGGCCGTGAACAGGTCTTTTCGGCGCTGCCGCAGGAAGATCTGGAAGGCGCCCACGTCGTCGCCCCCGCCGTCCGCCACGCCGTAGACCTTGCCACCCAGCGTCTTGGTGAGCTTCGTCGCGTACGCGGTGAGATCCGTCCAGTTCCAGTCCGCCGTCGGCGGGTCGGCCTTGGCGGTCTTCAACACCGTCGCGTCGTACGTGACCAGCACGCCGCCCGTGCCCGACGGCACTCCGTACAGCTTGCCGTCCACCTTGCCGGCGGCCAGCAACGCCTCCGGGTAGGCGCTCACGTCCAGGCTGTTCCCGAGGTATTCGTCGAGCGGCCGCAGCACGTCCCGGCCGGCGTACTCGCTGACCAGCGCGGTGTCCATCTGGAGCAGGTCGGGGGCGGTGCCGCCGGCGATATTGGCATTGACCTTGTCGAAGTAGCCGTCGTACCCCGAGAATTCGGTCGTCACGGTGATGTCGGGGTGCGCCTTGTTGAAGGCCGCGAGGACGCCCTGGTACGCCTTGGTCCGCGCGTCCCCGCCCCACCACGTCATCCGCACTGCGACCGGATTGTCCGCTTCGGTCTTGGTTCCGCAGGCGGACAGGCCGCCGAACGCCGCCGCTGCCGCCACTCCGCCGCCGAGCCGGAGTGCGTCTCGTCGGGACAGGATGAAGGGCGCCATGCGCGTACGCGTCGTCACCGGATGATTGTGTGCGACGGGGGAGCGGCGCCCCTGGTGAACCGGGAAATCCGTGTCCGCCGCGGCCACTTTTCCGCTGGCTCGTACTCAGGATCCTCAAGAATGGGACGATGTGAGTCTGCACACGGGCCGGGTGGCCCCCCAAGATGGGTGCGGGTGAGCATGTCAGGCAGTTGGTTGCCACGACGAGGCGTACGGCGAGGCGCCATGATCGGATTGGCTATCGGCCTCGGCGCTCTTGCCGCGCTCACGATCGGCGGCACCCTGACCACCCGCCAGACGACGGCGGAGGTCCGCGCGTCCAACCAGATCACCAATCGCTGGGGCCACGTCTTCGTCCAGATCAGCAGGGAGGACGAGGCGCTGCACCAGTATCTGGCCACCGGCACGGAGCTGGACCGGATCGTGCTGCTGGCGTCGATCGGGTCGGCGGAGCCGGACCTGGCCTGGCTGACGGCGCACGCCGGCGACAACGAGGCGTTCCAGGTGGCGCTCCTGCGGGGCGACTATCTCCGGTACGAGAACAGCCTGCGCGCGATCCACGACGCCGGCGGGCGCCACGATCAGGATGAGATCGACGCGAACGTGTCGCCGGCCGCCACCGAGTTCGCCGCGCTGCGCCGGCAGTCGGTGGCCAACGTCGAGCGCAAGCAGCGCGACCTGACGAAATACCTCGCGGCGATCGACGGGCGCATCCGCCGGCTGCAGTCGCTGACCGCCGGGGTGTTCGTCTGCACCCTGGCGATGCTGGCGCTCTGCGTCGCCATCCTGGTCGGCTATCAGCGGCGGGTCGAGCGCCACGCCGCCAGCAGCCATCACAAGGCCATGCACGACGCGCTGACCGGCGTGGCCAACCGCAGCCTGTTCCACGACCGCACCGAGTACGCCCTGCGCATCGCGACCCGAACCCGTGAGCCGGTCGGCTTCATCGGCATGGACCTCAACGGGTTCAAGCAGATCAACGACACCCTGGGTCACCACATCGGCGACCTGCTCCTCAAGCACGTCGCGGAGCGGATCAGCGGATGCGTCCGGGACACCGACACGATCGCCCGGCTCGGCGGCGACGAGTTCGCGATCCTGATGCCGAACGTCACGTCCGTCGACGACGCCGCCGAGGTGGCCGATCGCGTCCTGAAGGCCATCCGGGAGCCCGTCGAGCTCGAGGGACAGACCGTCGAGGTCGGTGCGAGCATCGGCGTCGCCGTCTTCCCGATCCACGGCGACCGCATCGAGCAACTGCTCCAGCGCGCCGACGCCGCCATGTACACGGCCAAGCGCGGCAAGCTCGGTGTCTGCGTCTATGAGGCGGAGGAACAGCCCGCGGCCGCATAGACCGCGCCCGTCGAGATTTGGCAGGAATTGGGGTGTGTCGCTGCGCACAATGACCCGGTTAATCGGGTGCTGGCAGCGGGCTGCGATGACACCATAGTCACTCCTTACACGCATGCTTGTGAGTTGGTCGGTGTCGGCGATACCGGCCACCAGCCCTTGGAGTTTCATTGACTGATCACGTCGCCGCGGCGCCGAACAAACTGGACGCCGCCGTCCTCAAGATTGCCGGAGTGGTCGTCCTCGGCGCGATCATGTCAATTCTCGATATCACCGTCGTCAGCGTCGCGCTGCCGACCTTCCAGACCGTGTTCGACGCCACGTACGCCGAGGTCGCCTGGACCATGACGGGCTACACCCTGGCGCTCGCGACGGTGATCCCGCTCAGCGGCTGGGCCGCCGACCGGTTCGGCACCAAGCGGCTGTACATGCTCGCGCTGCTGCTGTTCACGCTCGGCTCCGTGCTCTGCGCCACCGCCGACTCCATCGGTCAACTCGTCGCGTACCGGGTGCTGCAGGGCCTCGGCGGCGGCATGCTCATGCCGCTCGGCATGACGATCATGACCCGGGCCGCCGGCCCGGAGCGGATCGGCCGGCTGATGGCCGTGCTGGGCATCCCGATGCTGCTCGGCCCGATCGGCGGCCCGATCCTCGGCGGCTGGCTGATCGAGGCGGCGAGCTGGAAATGGGTCTTCCTGATCAACCTGCCGATCGGCGTGATCGGGCTCATCTACGCCCAGTTCGCGCTGCCGAAGGACGAGGCGAAGCCGTCCGAGTCGTTCGACTTCGTCGGCATGCTGATGCTGTCGCCGGGCCTGGCCCTCTTCCTGTACGGCATCTCGTCGCTGCCCGAGACCAGCACGATCACGGCCACCAAGGTCTGGCTCCCGATGACCGCCGGCGCCCTGCTGGTGATCGGCTTCGTCCTGTACTCGTTCAAGCCGAAGCACCCGCTGCTCGACCTGCGGCTGTTCCGCAACCGCAACCTGTCGGTCGCGTCGCTCTCGCTGTTCGTGTTCATCATCGCGTTCATGGGCGCCGGCCTGCTGTTCCCCAGCTACTTCCTGCAGGTCCGCGGCGAGTCGACGCTGAACGCCGGCCTGCTGATGGCACCGCAGGGCCTCGGCGCGATGCTGACGATGCCGATCGCCGGAATGCTGGCCGACAAGATCCCGGTGGGCCGGACGGTGCCGTTCGCGATGGCCCTGATCGCCGCCGGCTTCTTCGCGTTCACCCAGGTCGGCACGGACACCTCGTACTGGGTGCTGTGCGGTTCGCTGTTCGTGATGGGCCTCGGCATGGGCGGCACGATGATGCCGATCATGACGTCGGCGCTGCGCACGCTGTCGAACAATGATGTGGCGCGCGGTTCCACGCTGGTAAACATCCTCCAGCAGATCGGCGGCTCCATCGGGTCCGCGATCATGTCGGTGATCCTGACCAGCCAGCTGAACGAGTCGGCGCCGATCCCGGGCCTGAACAACCCGAACACCGGCGAGCCGATCACCGAGGCCGGTGCCGCGATCGCCAGCCAGCACGGCGCGCAGTTCCCGGTGGAGCCGTCGGTCATCCAGCGCGGCCTCGAGTTCGTGGCCAGTTCGTTCGCCACCACGTTCTGGGTCGGCTTCGCACTGGTGCTGGCGACGTTCATCCCGATCGCCTTCCTGCCGCGCAAGCGGAAGGCGGCGCCCGTGCCCAACGACCCGAGCGGCGATCACACCGCGACCCCAGTCATGATCCACTGAGGGCTCCCGACCGATCGATGGCTGCCTCCTCCACCGCCGGAATCTCCGGCCGTGGGGGAGGCAGCTTTTCTTGACGGCGGGCCGCCCGGTGCTAGAAGTCCTCGTCGATCGCCGGATCAGGCCGGCGGCGTCAGGCTGGCGTCGCGGGCCCGCAGCGCCGCCTGCACCCTCCGCCGTCTCCGCCATCTCGGGTGGCAGCGGCAGCCGCACCCGGACCGTCGTGCCGTGCGGCGCCGTCGCCGTGATCAGGCATTCGCCGCCCAGTTCCCCGGCCCGCTCGCGCATCGAGCCCAGCCCGACGCCGCGCCGGACCGGCGCACCCAGGCCCACGCCGTCGTCCACGACCTCCACCACCAGGTCCGGCCCGCGCCGGACCCCCACCCGGCAGGTCCGCGCGCCCGCGTGCCGGGCCACGTTCGTCAGGGCCTCCGCGACGATCCGGTACGCCGCCACCTCCACCGCCGCCGGCAACCCGTGCAGCCGCTCCCCGGCGGACAGCGTCACCTGCAACTGCTCCGAGTCGAAGCGGCGGCACTCCGCGGCCAGCCCCTCCCGCAGACCCCGGTCCAGCACGGCCGGGCGCAGTTGATCGACCAGTTGCCGGGTCTCCGCCAGGCATGCCTGCAGGTCACCCCGCAACGCGGTGAGCACCTCCGCCGCCCGGCTGCCCGGCTCGACCAGCCGGTGTGCCGCCAGCAACTGCATCGACATGCCCGCCAGCGCCGGACCGATACCGTCGTGCAGATCCCGCCGCAGCCGCCGCCGCTCCTCCTCCCGGGCCATCACCAGCCGCTCCCGCGAATCGCGCAGATCTTCGACCAGGCGCACCGAGTCCGCCGCCGCGGCCGCCTGCAGCGCCACCTGCGTCAGCAGCTGGCACTCCCGCGCGGTGAACCGGCCGCCCGTCGTCCGCGGCGCCACCAGCAGCCGACCGACCGGCTCACCCCGCGACAGCATCGGGAACTCCGCCGGGCGGTCACCGCCCCGGCCGTACTCCGCGATCACCACCGACCGCTCCCGGATCCGGACCTCCATCGCCACGTACGGCACCCGCAGCGATCCGGCGATCGTCTCCACCACCGACGGCAGCAGGTCGCCCGGATCCACCGTGCCGCCGACCAGGTCACCCACCCGGGACAGCACCCGGTACGGATCGTCCCGGTCGCCGTAGACCAGCCGGTCCACGCCCCGTCCCGCCCATTGGCACAGCGGCGCCACCGCGGCCACCCGCAGCAGGGACGACGCCCGTGGATCCAGCTCCCTGTCGATGTCGGTCAGTAACGTGTGCGGATGCCGGACCGCCGCCACCGCCAGCGCGGTGGACGCCACCGCGGACGACGCCACGATCACCGCGCGCCGCGTCGTACCGACTCTCCGGCGACCGGTGTCCGGAGCGCATGAGGCGGCAATCCCCGTCGCGCGGGCGTTTCGCCCGTTCACTGGATGTCGCTGGCGGCTTCGCTCACTGGATGTCGCCGACCAGCTCCGTGATCGCGGTGATGAGCTGCCCGCCGTTGAGCAGCGACGCGTCGTTGTGGTCGGCGCCCTCGACGGCGACGACCCGGACTGGACCCGCGGCGCTGTCGGCGACGGTCATGCTCTGCGCCGGGGGAACAACCGTGTCGGCGGTGCCGTAGACGATGAGCGTGGGCGCGGTGACCCGTGCGATCAGGTCGCCGACCGGGAACCGGTCGCGGAGGAACAACCGCACCGGTAGGAACGGATAGTGCTCCTGGCCCGCGGCAGGCAGGTCGGTGAAGGGGGACCGGAGGACCAGAGCGGCGGGCGGGTGCCGCGCCGCCAGGGCGGTCACCACGGCGGCGCCCAGGCTTTCGCCGAAGTAGATCAGCCGCTCGGCGGGGAACCCGGCCTGGTCGACAAGGTAGGTCCGGGCGGCCTGGACGTCGCGGGCGAGACCTTCCTCGGTCGGGCTGCCGGGGTTGCCGCCGTAGCCGCGGTAGTCGACCAGAAGAACGGTCAGCCCGTGCCCGGCCAGAGCGATGGCAAGCGGGACCCGGCCCAGCCTGTTGCCCGCGTTGCCGTGCGCCACCAGCACGGCCAAGCGCCGGTCGGGCGTACCCGGTGGGGGTTTGACCAGCCAGGCACCCAGCCGCAGCCCGTCATCGGTGTGCAGGGTGACGTCCTGGGACCCGGCGACAACCCGAGCCGCGGGCGGCGGCGCCGACTCGTCCGGAAAGTAGATCAACCGTCGCTGCAGCAGCCACGCCACGGCGACGACGAGCGCCAGGAGCAGAAGCACGACGAGCACTACCCGCACCGGAGCAGACACCTTGGCCATCGCCCTATTGTCCGGCACGTGCACTGGTCCCTCGGGAGCTAAAGAAGCCACGCGCCGTGTTCCGAGGGCCGACGATGGCTCGGAAGGCCCGAAACGTGCTGCAGGAGGGACGCCATGACGACCGATCCGCGCATCGACAACGAGACCGCCGCCGTTCGTAGTGAGATCTTCAGTGCGAACACGCAGGCGTCCGTCGTACTGGCTACCGTCGCCATCGCCGTCGGCCCGGTCGCCGCTAATGCCAAGAGCCTGTTCCGTCCAGCCTGGCCGATCACGGCCTTGGCGATAATCGGCGGTGTTGCGGCTCTCGCGGCGGTGTGGCTCCTGCTGAATGTCGTCCTGCCACGCCTGGATGCGTCCGGTCGCGGCAGTTTCCTGCACTGGGCGCAGTTCGACCGTGACGGCCTTCGCGACGCGCTCAACGAAGACTATCAACTCGGCGAATTGCTGGTGCTTTCTCGGATCGCCACAGCGAAGTATCGGTCGCTGCGGCAAGCAGGCCGCCTGTTGAAAGTCGCGCTGGTGATTCTGTCGATGGCGGCTCTGCTCAGCCTGGCTCGCTGAGCGGAGCAGGATACCCTCGGCGGGTGTTCTCGCCCCAAGGTCCGTCGCTGCGTGAACTGTGCGTCCAGGCGTTGTCCTCGGTCGAGCATGGCTATGACCTGCTGGCCCCGAAGTTCGACCACACGCCCTTTCGCACCCCGGAGGGCATTCTGGACGCGACCGCCCGCGCGCTGTCCGGGCTCGGCCCGTTCCACCATGGGCTGGACGTGTGCTGCGGCACCGGCGCGGGCATGCAGGTGCTCCGGTCCCTGTGCCAAGAGCGGATCACGGGCGTCGACTTCAGCGCCGGCATGCTCGCGCAGGCGCGGAGCGCGCACCCGGGCGCCACGTGGGTGCGGGCCAACGCCCTGGCCTTCCCTTTCGCCGAAGGCTTCGACCTCGCGGTAAGCCTCGGCGCCCTCGGGCACTTCCTGCCCCGCGAACGGCCCGCGCTCTTCGAAGGGGTGTATCGCGCGCTGCGGCCCGGCGGGCTCTTCGCCCTCCCGATCGGCGTGCCGCCGCCCCTCACCTCGGTCTGGCACTGGGCCACCCTCGGATTCGACCTGGTCATGCGGGTCCGCAATGCCGTGTGGCGCCCGCCGTTCGTCATGTACTACCGCACCAGCCCGCTGGCCGCCGTCCGCGACGACCTGACGGCGGCCGGCTTCACCGCGACCACAGTCGACCTGACCGACCTGGGTCAGTACCGCGACGGCAGCCCGCAGTGCCAGCTCATCCTCGCGCGCAAACCGGCACGCCGCCGGTACCAGCCGGCAGATGCCGATCATCCATCGTGATCCAGGCGGCGACGCCTACCGAATGGTCAGTCCCCGGCGTGCTGCAGCGCGCCGGTCAGGAACAGCTTCGTCACCAGCAGCGAGGCCCGGCCGAAGGTGAGGTGGTCGGCCCGTTGCCGGCTCTGCCAGGAGCTGTCGGCGCCCGGCCGGGCGGGGCAGGCCGCGATCGTCTTCTTGAACAGGTCGGTGCTCTTCGCCCAGGACTCACCGGCCTCGGCGTCCGGCGGTGGCGGCAACTGCGTCGCCCGTGCCAGCGCCGCGTCCAGCTGCCGGCACGCCGCGACCACCGCCGCCGGGTCGGCACCGGAATCCGCGGCGTTGAGCGCGTCCGACGCCGCTTCCAGGGCGTCGACCGCCTCCCGGCCGCCGTCGCGCAGCCACGACCTGACCGCGGCCGCGGTGACCGCCGGGTCCCCGCTCAGCGGCTGCCCGGGCAGGGGATTCGGGGTGTTCGCGTACGCGTCGTCGACGACCCGGTCGGCCAGGCCCACACCCAGCACCGCGATCAGGGCCAGCGCCGCCGGCACGGTCGCGGCGAGCCGGGCGGCCGATGGCCGCCGGCGAGCTTCGGCACCATGCGGCGCTGCCGGAGCGTCGCCGAGGTCGTCGACCGGGTCAGCGCCCACCGGGGGCCGCTGCGCCGCGGCCGCTAGCCGGGCGCGGCGACTCGCGCGGAGCAAGCTCACGGTGACCGCGGCCATGATCGTGCCGATGATGGGGATACTCAGACCGGTGCGACTCAGCGCCAGCGCCGAGGGCCAGCTGCCGCAGCCGTCCAGCCACGGCAGGCAGCCACCGGCCACGCTGTTGAACACCAGCGCCAGGAAGCCGAGCAAACCCGCCAGATACGCGGCGAACAGCGCGGGCAGGGCCAGGCCCGGGCCGCTGCGGCGGACGAGCACCGCGGTGCCGGCCTGCACCAGGCCGATCACCAGGATCTGCCAGGACGCCACCACCATGGCGAACGCGTTCAGCGCCGTCGGGGCGTCCGGTTTGAGGCCGGCCGCCACGGTTCGCAGAACGAGATCCAGCAGCAACACCGCGCCCCCGGCGAACAGGCCGCAGCGCGTCGCGTACCGGATCGTCCCGGCCGGCCACGAGCGGGACCGTCCGACGATGCCGGCCATCGGCACCAGCCAGATCAGGATCGCGGCCACCTGGGCCGTCACATCCCGGGCCAGCACCGCCGCCGGCAGTTCCACCACCAGGTGCGGCAGCCACCCGGCCCAGCCCCAGCCGAGCGTGGCGATCTCGTCGCGCACGCCGCCGACGATGGCGACCAGCCCCGGCAGGTCGTTGCGCCAGGTCGGATCGGACCACCACCCGGCCCAGCCGGCGATGAGCACCGCGCAGACCACGACGGTCCTGACGATCGGCGCGGTGACCCGCTCGACCCGGGTGGCCGTCAGCCACCGGTCCGCGTCCGCGTAGGCCCAGAGCACCGCGAAGGTGATCACGAGGGCGGGTGCCGCGTGGACGATCAGGCCCGTCGCTCCGCCGCTCGGCAGCCGCGGATACAGGAAGGTGAGCCAGGTCGCGGGCAGCAGCCCGACGCCCGCGGCCAGGCAGACCAGCACCAGCCGGGGGCTGAACCGCCCGCGCAACCGGGCGTACGCGGCGATCCGCCAACCGAGCAGGGCGACGAACCCGCCCAGCGCGCCGGCGAAGAGCGCCAGCAACCCCGGCACCAGCACCCGGGCGCCGGAGAAGCCGAGCAGGAAGAACGGCACCTCGAAATGCTTGACCAGCAGCCCGGTGGCGAGCCCCGCGGCGGCCACCGCCCAGATCGACGGGACCAGCATCGACACCGGATCGGCCAACGCCGCCAGCCGGTTTCGCGGTGACGGATGGACCAGGACCGGCCCGGGCCGCCACCACCGGCGCCGGGTCGTCACCATGGCCGCCCGCCGCAGCGACGACTCGGCCTCGGCGTCCCAGAGCGCCGCCCGGGCGTCCGCGGCATATTCCCGGGCCCTCAGCACGGCGTTGCGGGCGAGGAAGACCAGCACGAGCAGGATCGCGACCCGCCACCACTCGAGGTCGGCCAGCCCCTGCGACACCGTCGCGAGCCGGTCCGGCCCGGCACCGCGCCACAGGCCGGAGAACACGGTCACCAGCGCCCAGGGCAGCAGCACCAGCGCGACGAAGACCCGCCAGGTGACCAGGGCGAGGTAGGTGAGCGAGACGTCCCGGTTACGCAGGTGGGCGAGCTCGTGCAGCACCACTGAGCGGAAGCGGGGGCGGTTCGTCGCGTACAGCGTCAGCAGCCCGGCGCCGAGGCTGAGCTGGTGGCGACGGGTTCGCCCGAAGGCCTGTCCCACCGGGCGCGCGGTGGTCGGGTCGATCAGGAAGACCACCGGCCGGGCGAGTCCGGCCAGCCGGCACAGATCCTGCAGGTACGCGTGCAGCTCGGGATGGTGCTCCGGGTGCAGCGGGGTCAATCCCCGGCGGCGGACCAGCAGCCGGGGGTACGCCAGAAAGGCGATCAGCACCACGACGGAGAGCAGCACCAGCGTGACCGTGACCGCGGTGACGAGCCGTGCCGCGCCGGCGCCGAAGCAGTCGCTGAATTGCTGGTAGGCGGCCGTGTCCACGCCCGTGGTGAAGAGGCGGGACTCGGTCGCGCAGGTGAAGAACCGCCGGTCCGCCCCGGTCGCGGCGCCGAGCGTCATGATCAGGATATCGGCGGTAGTCGCCACGGTCAGCAGCACGAGCACGCCGAAGCGGATGGCCACATCGGACGGCAGGCGCAGCACCAGGGCGCGCACCTGATCCGGATCGCCGCCGGCCCAGCCCGCCGCCGGCCGCGGGTCGGCGACCTCACTCATCGAGGACCCGGACGCTGTCGAGGAACGCCTGGACCACCCGTTGCGTCCGCTCCTCGCCGAGGCCGGCGCCGGCCGCGGCCTCCTGCACCAACCGGCGCAACTCCGGCAGTTGCTCGCGACGCACCGCCAGGGCCGGGGCGGCGGCGGTCGTCTGCGGCTCGGGCTTCCTGTTCCGGCGGACCAGCCGGCGGAACAATCGCCGGCCGGCCACGCTGCCCCGGTCGACCAGCGCGTCGCCGGTCCGCTCGGCGAGCCGCTGCACCACGGCCGAGGCGATGAACAGCACCACGGGGGTCAGCAGCGCGACGGCTTCGCCGACCCCGTACCCCAGCAGATCGTCATCGCCGCCGCCGCGGGCCGCACGCATCCGCCGGCTCCCGGCGCCGCCGGGCGCGGCCTCCGCCCGGCGCGCCCGGGCGAGGAACCGATCGCAGGCCGCGGCGAAGAACACCGTTTCCTCCGGAGCGGCGCGCTCGATCACCTCCCCGGCGAGGGTCCTGACTGCCGACTCCGCTGCCGTACGCGCCATCCGCAAGCCCCTCGCATCCCGGCGACCTGCCCGCTCCGCCACCGCGAATGGTATCGACAGCGTCGACTGTGGAGAAGCGTGCCGGGCGCCCTTCCACCGCCCGGATGCAGCATCGCCATCGTGATCGATCGGGTCAGCGGCCGAAGACCACCGCGGTCAGCGTCTGGTTGATGTGCCCGAGCCAGCTTTCGCCGTACGTGTGGAAGCCGGCGACCCGGATGCCGCCGATCGCGGCGACGAAGTCGTCGTTCCAGTTTTTCTCGTCGATCTCCAGCCGGCGCAGGATGCAGTTGAAGACGACGGCGCCGGAGACCGCATCGTCGAGATCGGCCACCGCCTTGCGCATCACCGCGCGGGTCTCGCCGATGAGGTCCGTGGCGCGCATCAGGTCGACGTCCATGCCGGGCAGGATCTGGCAGTAGAACTTCACGCCCCGGCCCTCGATCACCTGCTGCGGGCTCCGGATCCACGGCTCGCCGTCGATCATCAGTCCGAGGGGGTGTGCCGTGAACACGCTGGAGTCCAACGTGTCGACGGTGCGCTGCACGGCCTCGGCGTACACCTCGGCGGCGGGCCGGCCGTTCAGCTCCCAGACGATCCGGTTCGGCACGTCCGCGGCGGTGATCGTGAACGATGTGCCGGTCGGCTCGAAGCTGCAGGTCTTGATGACGGTGAACGGCACCGCGACATCGAGCACGAGGAGGATCGCGCCGTGATCGCAGGAGGCGTCCCCGAAGAACACCTCGGTCTTCGCGAACTTCAGGTCGTCGCCCGCGGATCCGCCGACGAACGACAGCAGCGGGGCGAGGTTGCCGAGCACCTCGTTGACCCGTTCCTCGCTGCCGTGCATGCCGTCGACCAGCAGCAGGCCGATGTAGCGGTCGGGGTCGGCGTCGCGCAACGAAAGCTGCAGCTGACCCTCCACGTCGGCGACGGCCGCGGCGATTCCGGCGTCGACGCCCGCGTCCAGGCGGGCGAGGGCGCCCGCGGCACGCCGCACGACGCCGTGCGGGAGGACCACCGCGGACACGCCGCCGGTGGCGGTGCCGCGCTCGGTGAACTCGCCCGCGGAGGTGCACCCGATCACCGGTACCGCGGGAAACCGCTCCACCAGAGCCCGCGCGATCGGCTCTCCCGCGACCGCCGGCGAGGCGAAGAAGAGCACCGCCGCCGCGTCGACCGTGCCGAACTGCCCGATCAGCTCCCGGGCCGCCTCGCCGGGATCAATGCTGGACGAGTAGGCGGTACGCAGTTCCTCCTGCGTCAACAGGCCTTGGTCCATGATGCCGCACCCCATTCATCTCGGAACTTGCACAGAGTTTCGGCTCAGAGCCGGTAGCCCATCTCGGTCAGCGCCGCTGCCGCCTTGGCGACCAGCGCCTGGTCCTCGTTCTGCCCCGGTTTCGGCTCGCGGACGTTGACGCCGGTGCGCAAGAGAACCCGGGTCAAGACGGCCCGATAGCTGGCCGGGTTGCCGACCTGCTGCTCCAGGCGTCCAGCAAGATCCGACAGGCTGGACATGGTGGTGACTGCCATCCCGATCCCCCGATCATTCGCTCCCACGCCAGCCACGCGTTCCCGGAGCAATCCGACAAATTCTACTTTTAAGACAACCTATCAACCGTGGCCCGATCCCGCGGAGCAACGCGGATGGTCGGACGTATTCCGCGGGAGTTCCGTCCCAGAAACGATCGAGGAGCGGAATTGTCCACTGGTGGTATCCATTCCGGATTGGCGCGTCGATATGGTTGTCGTCCAACGACGATTGGCGTGGCGACGCAGTCGTCCGGCCATTGGCTGGAGGAACGCGATGCTCGATCCACGCACGCCACGACTGGACGGCATCGAGTGCCTGCGAGAAGCGATCATGACGGTGCCGATACCCGGTGCGCCGCCCCGGCTGTCAAAAGACGGCGCCGCCGTGGGCCTCGCATTTCTCGACATCGCGCTCCGGCAAAATCACATCCGGCGGCTGACCGAACGACTCACCCTGATCGAGCACCGAACCGCCCGCTGCACCACAGAGGTGGACATCAGCCTCGGCATGCTCGACCACGCGCAACGCGAAGCCGGGCTCTTCTATCAACATGTGCGCAGCCGTGGTGCCTTTGACCCGCGCAATGACGGCACCGAGTCCGGGAGCGCGACCGCGACCAAGAATGTCATGTGGGTGCCCATCTCGCTCGCCAGGCGGGGACACGCCCCGGTCGACGTGATCAACGGCGAGGGCAACAAACTCCCACGCCTCACCCAGTACGAGACGTCACGACTGTTGGCCTCCGCGATGTACCGCCTGTTCCGCCTCGTCCTGCAGTCCCATCCGGACGTCGGGGAGCCCACCGCCAAGCCACTGCATGACTTTCTCTATCGCCTGGACAAGCCACGCTGGCTGGTCCAGGCGGCCCTCTACACCCTGCTCACCGAGCGGAACAAGGCCGCCGCCCGTACGGAGGCGGGAGCACACACCGTCGACACCGTCGCGGGGGTCGACGCGATCTGCCGGGCCCGGGCCTTGGAGATCTTTTCCGAGTACGAGTCGACGCTGCGCGAGTACGTGAGCCTGCTGGATCACGCGGTCAACGACTATCTGCTGGTGGTGGCGCTGGATCCCACGCAGGACGAGCACCTGCTCGCCTTCGACTCCCCGCTCCACGTGCAAGCCCGGCCCCGGCGATCCGCCCTGCAGCTGTTCCGGCTGGCCAGCGGCGTCTACTGGGTGGAATACCGGACCCAGCTTCCGGCCAATCTGCGGGCCTACCACCTCGTCGCCGAGACCGAGCAGAGCCTCGAGATCGACACCATGTCGCTGACCAGCGACGCCGACCGGTCCATCGTCGACGGCTTGTCGGCCGACCTCGTGACGCTGTCGAGGCGGGTGCGCGTCGAAACCGACCAGCCGACGGGCCGGCGCGGTCAGAAGGTCGTGGAGCTCGAGCTGCAGAGCAGCCTGCGCCGGCTCTCCGAGCTGTTCCGCCGCCGGCGCTGGGAAGCGAGCCAGACCGGACTCGACCTGTCCAACGGCGAGCTGGCGGCGGTTCGGGCGCTGGTCCATGTGGCCACCTCCGGAGAGGCCAAGCGCGGCAAGAGCGGTCAACCGCTGAACGCGCTGTTCCAGCACGAGCTCGTGACGCCGGAGAACCTGGCGGCAGCGGCCCAGCAGATCAAGAACCAGGAGCTGCGTCTCGACCTCAGCGTCGAGTCGGAGCCGGCCGCCCAGCGCGCCCACGTCTATTGGCGGCGCGACCCGTCGCGGGTGGATCGGCGGAACAACATCAACGTCACCGCGCAGATGTTCATCCGGGACACCAGCGGTTCGAATCTCGGCAGCATCATCGCGTACGTCCTCGGCGTCGCCGGCATCTCGTATCTTCTCGGTTGTCTGCGGTTCGCCGACCCCTGGCCGTTCTCCGGCTCCGGCGGCATGGACGGGTCCACGGAAGCCGACGCGATCATCGCGGTGCTCCTGCTCGCGCCGGGCTTCCTCTACACCCGGCTGAGCCTTCCGGACCGACGTTCGATCGCAGGTCAGCTGCGCAAACTGCCGAGACTTGTCGCGCACATCACGATCGGCGCGGCCGCGTTGCTTGCTGTCACGTTCGCTGCAACCGAGAACGTCGGCCTGATCCGGGCGTCGCTCGCCGCCTGCGTCGCGGCGCCGCTGCTGTCGGCCCTGGTCATGCTGGCGATGTCCCGGGCGGTCAAACGCGACACGCTCCCGGTCACCTCGCTGCTGCCACGCTGGGCCGGAACGGCGTGGCGCCGACGGGCGGACAACCGATGGTGGGGACGTTTCGCCGACTGGTGGTGGCAACGTCCCGAGACCATGCCGAATGCAACGTTCAGCCTGATCGACGTTCGGTCGGCCGCTCCGGAAGGGAGATCGCGTGAACAGCTCCCGCGCTGAGGTTCCCGGCAGTGGCCTGGTGTCGCCGCGAAGCCTCGCCGAGATCGCCCGAGCCGGCTTCGGCATAGTGCTCCAACCCACGATGCGGGTGGCCTACGAGGTGCACCACGTCATGGACCATCCCGGATATCTGTACGACGTCTTGCGTAACCGTCCCGGCAGTGGCCGACGGGGCAGGCAGTCGGCGGAGTCGCTGAACGCACCGCCCCTGCCCGGGCTGTCGGTCGAGACGCCGCCGGAGCGATTCATCGAGACCCTCACCACCGCCGCGCACGGCATCGGCCTGGTCATCGGCACCCGTACGGTCTCCGGCGCGACGGAAGCGTCGGCGCCGCCGGGCACGATAGAACGCGTTTCCGTGGACCGCCGACCCGAACGGGCCCGCCGGTTCACCAGCAGCGCCGTGCCCAACGTCAGCTTCGTCTACGACGCGACACATGTGTTCGAGGGATTGATCGCCATCGGCACGCGAGAGACGCCGCTGCAATTGCGGCACGGTCGCGCGGTCCTCGACGTCATGGAGAAGGTCGCGGAGCTCGCCGCGGACATCGCGCGGGCGCCGATCCTCTCGTTGCAGTCCCCGGTGCAGCTCCCGCCCCGACCGGAACACGAGGTGCTGCAGGACGCCCGCCCGCGCAGCTGGCCGCGGGCGTCGGCCGCGGCGGTGAGGTTCGCCATCGCGCTCTCCGAACCGTCGGCCGCACTCCGGCTCCGGCTCATGGACGCCGCGTCGAAGTTCTGCGACGAGAACGGCTTCGCCTTCTGGGTCGCCGACACCAGGGCCGGCTTTCGCGCCGGCAACTGGTTCTCCATCTGTGCGCACGATCCCGATCGGCTGGAGGACTACTTCGAGCGGACCGGGGCCGGGGGCGGCCTGCACCCGCCCGCGTGGAGCCTGCCCGTCACCTTCGTCGGGCCTGCCCGCATCGGGGCGGTCAAGTCCATCGTCAGATACCTCGGGCACTACGCGCCCATCGGGATCATCGCCTGCTCCATGTCGATTATGGACGATGTGGCATTCATTCACCTGCAGCTGACCACCGAGACGGCGAGCGAAGACTCCGCGTCCACGCTCAGTCGCCACATCGACAGCTTCATGGCCGACACCGAGCAACCCACCCGGCTGCAGCAGGCCGAGCCCTTGGAACTGCTCCCGGAGCTGATGAAAAGCATGGCCGGCGAGGGCATCACACCGCCGCCCTCCGATCGGTGGGCCGACCTCACCCTCCGGGTCCGCGATTTCCACCTGCTGCCCGGACCCGTGCGCACCATCACGGACGATCGCGGGGAGCTGCGCAGCAAGCGCCGGGCCCTGTGGGTGGCGTGGGAGGTCGAGGGCCGCGAGGCGGAGCTCAGCATCCCGTTCCTGGCGCTGTTCGAAGCGCTGCAGGGGCTCATGCCCTGGGTCGACGACCAGCATCGGCCCGATGGGCCGAACGTCGAATACCTGATCTGCCGCCGGGTGCGCCATGCCCTGCTCCGGGGGAAGGGCAAGCTGTCCTTCCCGAACCGCATCCGGGGGCTGATCGCCGGCGACGACCTGCAAGCAGGCCTGACGGCCTTCAGCGAGCGGATCGAGGAGGCCTGGCGTGCGCATCTCGGGCCGCAGCATCGGGTACGGGAGCTGACGGTTTCCTGGCGCGAGAACTGGCTGGGTCACTGGACGTCGTCCCTCGACTGATGCGCCGGGCTCGTCGGGCACTCTCCCTGATATGACCTTGATGATATAGAAGATCGTCGTTCCCGAGTCTTCATAATGTATCCACACGTTGCCATACGTGGATATCAGGGTTCGGGGAGGAACTTAGTGAAGAAATCCCTCGCGCTGGCCGGCATCACCGTGCTGGTCGGCAGCTGTCTCGCGGCCACCGCCGCGAGCAGCTCGGCGGCTCCGTCATCCCCCACGTCACCGCGACCGGACGCAGCGGCAGTCAGCCGGGCAGACCAGGTGGTCAAGAGTCGTCCCGGCGTCATCGCCGCTGCGACCGGCGAGTCGTACACCGCGTACAGCAGCAAGGTCGACCCCGGCGGCGCCGCGCACGTCCGCTACACCCGCACCTACCAGGGTCTGCGGGTCTACGGCGGTGACTTCGTCATTCACACCAAGGCCGGCGGCGCCTTCGCCGGTTCCTCGGTGGGTCTGGCCGGCCCTCTCACGCTGGCGACCACCCCCAAGGTCAGCGCGGCCAAGGCAGGCAAGGCCGCCACGGCCCGCTTCGCCGGCACGGTGACCGGCACCGGTGCCGCCGAGTTGTTCGTCGACGCGAGCACCGGCCGCGGCCGGCTCGCCTGGGAAACCGTGGTCAGCGGCTGGGCGCCCGACAAGCAGACGCCCTCTCGCCTGCACGTCATCAGCGACGCGCTGACGGGCGCGTACATCGGCGAGTTCGACGAGATCGAGACGGTCAACGGCACCGGCGCGAGCATCTACTCGGGTTCCGTCACCGTCGACACGACGCTGTCCGGCTCGACGTACAGCATGATCGACCCGTCGCACGGCAACGGCCGCACCTGCGACATGAACAACGGCACCAGCACCTGCACGACGCTCACGGACGCCGACAACGCGTGGGGCACCGGCGCCACGTCCAACCGGCAGTCCGCCGCCGTCGACGCGCACTTCGGTGCCGCGACGACCTTCGACTACTTCAAGAACGTGCACGGCCGCAACGGCATCTTCGGCACCGGCGCCGGCGTGCCGTCCCGGGTGCACTACGGCAGCGCGTACATCAACGCCTTCTGGGACGGCGCCCAGATGACCTACGGCGACGGCTCGGGCAACGCCCGGCCGCTGGTCTCCCTCGACGTGGCCGGCCACGAGATGTCCCACGGCGTGACCGAGGCCGTGGTCTCCGGCGGCCTGACCTACTCCGGCGAGTCCGGCGGTCTCAACGAGGCCACCAGCGACATCTTCGGCAGCATGGTGGAGTTCTACGCCAACACCGCCAGCGACCCGGGTGACTACGACGTCGGCGAGAAGATCAACATCAACGGCAACGGTACGCCGCTGCGCTACATGTACAACCCGACGCTGGACGGCTCGTCGCACGGCTGCTGGTCGACCAGCACCAACGGCGTCGACGTGCACTACTCCTCGGGTCCGGGTAACCACTTCTTCTTCAACCTGGCCGAGGGCACCGGCGCGACCGCGTACGGCACCTCGCCGGTCTGTGGTTCCGCCGCCGCCGTGGTCGGCATCGGCCGCGCCAAGGCCGAGAAGATCTGGTTCCGGGCGCTGGACGCGTACTTCACCTCCAACACCCGCTACGTGAACACCACCACGCCGGCCAACACCTCCCGCGCGTACACCCTGTCCGCCGCGACCGACCTCTACGGCCTGTGCTCCACCGAGTACAAGACCGTGCAGGCGGCCTGGACCGCCGTCAACGTGGCCGGCAGCGACGCCGTCTGCCCGACCGGCAACGACCACTCCGTCACGGTCGCGCCGGCCTCCGCCGCCGTCGACCCGGGCGGCTCGACGAGCGCGACGGTGACCACCGCGGTCACCAACGGCACCGCGCAGACCGTGACCTTCAGCGCGAGCGGCCTGCCCACCGGGGCGACCGCCACGTTCAGCCCGACCTCGGTCACGGCCGGCGGCACCGCCACGGTCACCATCAGCACGTCGTCGACCACCCCGGCCGGCAGCTACGCCGTCTCCGTGATCGGTACGTCGTCGGCCTCCACCCGGTCGGCGGCGTTCGCCCTCACCGTCAACGGGCCTCCGGGATGCACCGCCACCAACGCGACCGACGTGACGATCCCCGACAACACGACGGTCGAGTCCTCGGTGGCGATCAACGGCTGTGGCCGCAGCGCCTCGGCGACGAGCACCGTCGAGGTGCACATCGTGCACACGTACGTCGGTGACCTCGTGGTGTCGCTCGTGGCCCCGGACGGCAGCGTCTACACGCTGCGGAACCGGACCGGTGGTAGCGCCGACAACATCGACGCCACCTTCACGACGAACCTGTCCTCCGAGGCCGCCGATGGCACCTGGCGGCTGCGGGTCCAGGACGCCGCATCCGCGGACACCGGTTACGTCAACAGCTGGACGCTCACCCTGTAGGTAGCGGGCGGGGCGGTCTCGACTGATGTCGAGGCCGCCCCGTCTCGTTTCGTCAGGCCGGCTTGCCGGCGACCTCGATCAGGGTCGCGCCCTTCTTGAGGATCGTGCTGGTGCCGCCGTCCCGGAAGCCGGCCGTGACCCCGTGCACCAGGCCGCTGTCCACCGCCACGCAGGCGGCGGCGTCGATGTTCACCCCGTACTGCGGATGGAAGGTGTCGGTGGCCGGGTTGCCGCCGTCGTCGATGCCGACCTGGACCCCGACGGCGGAGACCACGACCGAGGTCTTGGCGCCGTTGATGCGCAGGCCCGCGAAGCCGCCCCAGCCGGTTCCGCCGTTGCGGCCGTCCCGGTTCAGCCGCAGGCCGTTGAGGATGATCAGCCCGGCCGTGCTGCTGTTCGCGTCGATATTGACGCCGTTGCGCTCGTTCGCGTCGGTGCTGCAGCCGAGCAGTTCCACGATGCCGTGCCCGCCCCGGACGTCGAAGCCGTGCAGCGAGTTCCACTCGGCGCGGTACGCGATGAAGCACGAGTTGCCGCAGCCGGCGATGAAGAAGCCGATGCTGCCGCCCTCGATCGATTCGAGGTCGGTGAAGACCGAGTCGGTGGTGTTGTTGAAGCGGCCAGGGGCTTGATCCGGGAGTTGGTCTGCGTCCAGCCCGCGGAGCCCTCGTCGATGTGGTTGCCGTGGGTGCCCATGAGGGTCACCCCGGCGGGACGACCAGCGGCCGGGACGTGCGGTAGGTGCCCTTCGGCAGGTAGACGATCCCACCCGGCCCGCACTCGTCCATGGCCCGCTGGATCGCCGCCCAGTCATCGGAGTCGTCACGGCCGCTGCCGGTCGCGCCGTAGTCCTTGACGCTGATCCCGAGGAAGCCCTCGACCGGCGGATCCGCGGCCAGCGCCGCGGCCGGGCCGACGGCGGTCGCCAGCGCCGCCCCGCCGGCGGCGGCGAGGCCGGTCGTGCCGAGCCGGCGCAGCAGCCGCCGACGTCCGATGCCATCCATGTCCCCCATGCGATCCCTCCACCTACGACTTTGCGCGGAGTATCACAGAGGATCTTCGGGCCGTGGGGGCATCGCATCGCGGGCGTCGCGTCGACGCCTTACCAGCGGCGGTACGGCCGCCGGCGGTTGCCCATGAGGCGGCTGGTCGCGAAGCCGCCGACGATCAGCCCGCCGACGAGCACGGCGAGCAGCACGGGCAAGTTCGCCGTCGACACCGCGCTCTGGCTGGCCGTGTTCGCCACCTGTCGGGCCCCCGGCGCGCTGGTGCTCGCGTTCGGCGCCGGTGCGGTCGGCAGGGCTTTGAAATCGACGATGCCGCTGGACTCCAGCAACGTCATGTGCGTCGCGACGAACTGGTTGGTCCGCTGCGCGAGCTTGCGTACGGTGTCATTGCGGGTGCTTGCGCGGACCGTCGCGATCGCCGGGAAGATCTTGCCGTGCGCCGCCCGCAGCCGGTCGATGTAGATCCGGTCGAAGTCGGTGCCCTCCGCGTCCTGCATCTCGGCCAGCCACTTCTGCTGGTCGGCGTTCGGCTCGTCGGGCAGGTCGATCTTCAGCTTCTTCGCGGCGTCGCGGGCGAACTGGTCGAGTTCCGCATGCTGCTCGGCGATGTCACGGCCGATCTCCTGGATCCGCTCGTCGTCCGACTTCTCCTGCGCCATCTCCCCGGCCGGGATCTCCCACAATCCGGCGAGCCGGACCTTGATGACCAGGTCCTTGTCCGCGGCCGTGACGACGCCGGCGGCCTTGTCGGTGATGAGTTCGTTCGGCGGCACCGGGACGCCCGGTTCGGCCCGGGCTGCGTCCGGCGCGAGCAGCATCAGCGCAGCGGAGGCGCCTACCGCAACCGACAGACGACGTCCCCAGGACCTTGGACGGACGGCGCGCATGGAACCTCCTAGAGCATCGCGTGTCCGCTCGCCGCCCTGTCGGGCCTTGTTTTGAACACGTGCTGATGGGATCAAATACGCGGCAGAGGGCCGATCGGATGAACGTCGGACCCGAAAACCTAGGAATTCTCTGTGAGAACGGCCGGGGTCAGGCCGGTTTCAGCGCCACTTCAGCGCGCCTTGCGCTGGCGCACGCTGCACCACATGGAGGACGTCCTGCCGGACGCGATCCCGGGCGCGGTGGTGAGCTGGGACCGGGACGAACTCCAGCGGGAGGCCGACGCGCGCACCCGTTAGTCCAACGCTGTGACCCCGGCACCACGACCTACCCGGTGCACAAGCCGGCCGGAACCACCCTGTCCACCAAGACCGCCAGCGCCGGTGACTTCGATGTCAGCTTTTGAACGAGATGTCGAAGGTCTTGCGGTATGCGAGCCATCCGACGTGGTAGCGAGCGGCGATGCCTGTTCAGCAACACAGAACTCGAGCAGGACTTCGACGTCAGCGTGGCGAACGTAGCCTTCCGTGGATACGGGGCGCTACGTCCGGGGATGCACGTGACCAGCGGGAGGTGGTTGGTCACGTAGTCATCGCGGAAGTGGTCGGGATCGTCGGGCTTGGGATACAGCACCTGTGGGAGCGTCCTCGGACGCCGCAGCACTGTGACTGCGGAACCTGCGTGCGACCAACACGGCGGCGACCACGGCCGCGATCCAGACGCTCCACCGCACCGGCTCCGCCATCACGCTCGCCGCCGGTGGCGGCAGAACCGCCGTCTGCAAGGCCGCGCCCGCGGGGACGACAAGCGCGGCCACCACCCCGGCCGGACCGGGTAGCCCGATCGCAGCGCCGACGACACCGAGCGGCGGACCAAGCACCACGCTGGCGATCAACCAGAACCGAGACGCCACGCCCCACCAGGCGCTGCCGTCGAACAGCACGTCCGCGCCGTAGTAGGAAGCGGTGGCGAAACCCAGCGCGAGACCACCCGCCAGAGCGCCGCGCAACACCCCTGCCGCCGGCCGCGCGTGCCGGCTCACCCACCAGCCCGCCAGCACGGCCGTCGCCGCCCACGCCCATCCGGTATCCAAGACCAGACCGGCGAACTCCGCGGCATGCGACCAGCCACCACGCTCAGCACTCGCGGTACCGCCCTCGCCCAACATCACCGGCACATGATTGACAACCGAGTCGACCACGCCCAACAACATCCCCACGACGGGGCCCACCATCCACCACAACCGCCCGCTGCACAGCATCACGCGATCATGGTGCCGAACCCGCCCGGACGGCGTCGCCCCACAGGCGGCGACCGAGCCTGACCAAGATCAGACGAACTAAACTAGCCGCTCCGTGCGCTGATCACGGTAGCGATCGTCGCTTACCGTAGCCAGGCCTCTGGGCGCTGGCGTCCGCTCCTGCCGATGAGGGGGCGACCTGTTGGGCAGGGCGGGGTATTCGCGAGCCGTCGTGGACATCACGGTGGGATATGTTCACGACAGCCGTTCGTTGTCGGTGATGTCGTCCGGCCGGGGCGTGCTGAAAGCGATGTTATTCGCCGCTGGCACGCATCCTTGACACCGGTCACGCCCGCATGTCTTCGCGCCTGATTCTCCGCAGATTCCGTGCCTGTTCTTGCCCGGGTACGCCGAGCCAATTCCGGTCGGCGTGTTCCTTTCCTCGTCGGTCCGAGTTTTCCCGGCCGTTCCGGGCGACGCTTTCCCGGCCGGCCCGAGCAGAAACGGCGATCCGGGCACCGGCCAGCGTGTCCTGACACGCTCCTGCTCGGGTTGCTCGCCGCGTCCTCCGCACACTCCGGCTTGACCGCCTCGGGCACTGCCGGCTCGGGCTCGACCGGCTCAGGCTCGACCGGCTCGGATCCGATGACCTGGGGCCCGGCCGGTTCGGGCAGGGCGAGTGCAGACGCGGGCGACTCAGGCCCGGCCGACTCACACAAGGTCGACGCGGCAGCCCCGGCCAGGGCGGACGGGGACCGCAGTTCGTCGGCACGACGCTGGAACGCCGCCGCGGCGTTGGCTGTGCTGCCATACAGGCGGCTCAGCTTCCGGGCATGCCGCTGCGCCAGTCCCCACTCCCGATGCCTTTTGTGTTCACGACGGAACTGTTCGGCCTCGGCCGAGTAATTACGGCGCTTGGTCGTGTCACGCATAGTCGCGAGTTCAGCCCTCGTAAACAATCCGATCTGCCCCACCCACAGATTATTCCGCAACACCGACCCACCCCGCCACTATTCGATCACCCGAACACCCCGATCCAGAAACAAAAAACCCCCGCCCCACACGGTCACCCGCACCATCGGAAAACCCCCGGGAAGCAATTCAGAACGCTCCGTCATATCGCCATTCCGGCGACCGGCCCGGCATCCGCTTCTGCCGCGATCCGGGCGTTGACCGTATCGGCCGGTGACCCAGCGTTGTGCCGCAAGCCTCGACGTCACGTCGGCGACATCTGGATGGCTCGCCAGCCTGTCGCGCCCGGCTGATCAAGCCTCGGCGAGCTTCATGGCGTCGTGCAGCAGCCCAGGAAGTTGGTCTCTCATCATTTCCGCTTCTTGTGCACAGGTCCGCAGCTCAGCTGTAGCGGCGTCGCGCTCCGTGAGGATCCGGCGGGAAGCGATCCCGACCCGTTCCTCCAGCGCGTACAGTGCCGTGAGGTGCGGGTTTAGATCGTTGTATGCCGATAGGCTCAGGCTGGCAGTCATCGCGATCGCGCTCATGAGACTTCCGTAGGCTTCGCTGACCCGGTTCTCGTATGACTTGATCAGCTCTGCGTCGATCTCATCCGGCGCGTGCTTCGCATACCAGCACATCCATTCAATTTCCTGGATCACCCGGAACAGGTACCCAAAGCAGATCCCGCACCGGTCACGAACCAGCTGGACGTATGCCTGCTTGGCTGCAGATTCTTGCCGACGACGTTCATTCGCCAGGGAGACCATGTTGGTGATGACAGATCCACTGACTGCCGCGAGTGCGCCGATGAGCGAGCCCAATAGTGCTGCCGTAACAGAATTCATACACACATCTTGATGGACGCGTTCTGCCCAACATAGCAATCGACCAGGCTACCGGCCCTCAGTCCGATCGGAAAGCCGCCGTCCGATGCACGGATCTGCTGCGGAGCGTGCGTACCAATCCGCAGAGCGATCACGCGGCGTGATGGCGACGAGGGTGGTCGCTGCGCACGCTCGTAGCCGATGAGCGTGCACTCGACCAAGGACTCAGATCAGCTCAGCCACGTGTCGTAACGAGCCTCAAAAGATGTTGCATGTGAGGCGCAGGTACTTCTGCATTCGGCGAATGCATTCGTCGCGTTCGATGGCCTGGTTGTATTGGTGCCCCGGGCTGATCTCGATTTCCACATCCTTGCCGGCGGGTGGCGCGGCGAGGGCTTCCTTGCGGAAGGCCTTGTTCGTGAGCTGGATTTTGTCAACCAGGGCGTCGTAGGCCTCGCCGAGTTCGGCGGCGTCCATGCGAAGCCAGCGACGGTGAAACGCCAGTGTCACCTGAACGTCGGCGAGCATCCGTGCCAACTCGTCGCGGATCTCCGCCGTCTCGTTGTGCCGTCGGCGGAAGGTATAAGGAAGTTGTTGATAGCGCTCAACGGCGTCGAGGGCATCGGCGTAGCGACGCATGCGTTCCGTCCGGCGACCGGCAGCGCTGTTGAGCAGGTATCCCACGAGAGCAGTCATGGCTGCCACAGTCGCGACCAGAAGAGGAACATAGTCCTTCACCGGAACAGTGTGAAGGGTTGCTCGTCTGAGCGCCAACCGTGCCGCCCGGCTCATCCTGAAGGTCCTGCTTGGCGTCACCAGCCTGACCCGCACCACAACCGAGATCGCCGCCTGAGCCCCCGCGCGGCTGCACGCCGCAGACATTACCGGGTTGCGGGCCAGTGCTCCGCCCTTAGAACTCCGTTTGGAGGATGACTCGGGGCCGCAGACCCGCACCGAATGCGGTCGGCAACTCTCGGGTGGGTGTGCTCGACTTCTTGCGAAGTATTGCGTCGCTTCCTCTTCGGGACTGATCCCTCGGCGGTGTCGTCAACTCGGTATCCGGATCTGCCGCAGACAACGCGCGGTCGGTCTCGCGTCAATCGCCGACGCAGCCGTATCCCGTCACGCACTGCGGCCATCCGTGGACGCCTTGCTCTGGAGTGCGTCGGCGCCCAGGCGGGTCGGCGGAGGTAAAAAGCACAAGCTCAGGCCCCGGCCGTGTCGGCCCGGGGGTGAGCTTGTGTGCGTGTTACCGGTCCGCGTTCTTGCGGATCAGCGCCTCGACCACGGTGACCGGCTGCGCCGGCGAGGTGGAGGCGGCATAGGTGCTGTCGCCGTTGTAGGTGGCGGTGATCTGGTAGGAGCCGACCCTGAGCTGGGTGGGCTTCAGGAAGCAGCCGTTGCCGGTGGCCAGGACGATCGTGCACAGCGCCACCGCGCCGTT
>Ga0307515_10000295_pt1 | contig 123030 bp, 120 predicted proteins | sample 17_EM_MG_FD_194513 | JGI IMG/M metagenome (GOLD analysis project Ga0307515, IMG submission 194513) | Populus trichocarpa ectomycorrhiza microbial communities from riparian zone in the Pacific Northwest, United States - 17_EM | ecosystem: Host-associated > Plants > Roots > Unclassified...
TACGGAGATACAGGGGTAACGGAGGTGGACAGGGTGACGGGGAGTATATATTCGGCAGACCGCAGCCAGTCCAGATATAGCGTGTGTAGATGGGTAGCTATATAGATACATTGATACATAGATGAGAATACAAACTGAATACATGACTGTGATTCGAGGTGCTCCCAGGCTTGTCGTCGATCGCCAGGCGTTGTGTAAACGGCTTCCGCATAACTGCAGCCCCTGCGAAGAGTGTAACACACGTGTCGTTCTGATGATGCGTATACGTCACCACAAAGTAAAGGAGGTACATATGCAACGCGACCCGTCGCCTGGGCTACGGGTAGCGTGTAATTCTCCGTCAGAGCGTACGAGGTTCCGTCAGAGCCGTCAGAGCCGTCCGGAACACCCGGGTGTTTCAGACGGAAATTAGGGTCGTTGCTGATGGGGTGGGAGGGCAAAGATTGTTGAGCTGATTGGGAATATGGATATCACTATACCACGGCCTGTGATGTAACTGGGCTCTTTAGCAGTTAACGCCATTAGTCATTGGGTGACGATATTTCAATGGTACGTGTCTTGTTATACAATTCAATGGACACAGCTTCGCATACACCCGGACACACTGGACTACTGGAACCTGCACGGCTGTCCACGAGGTGATAAGCCCTTGCATTTGAACAAGGCAACGATGACCATCACTTCCATATCATTTCTCAAGTGGAGGTGAACATCGCCATGGACAAGCGTGTCCACTTCGTAAACAATTATCCCACAGCCTGCTGTGTGTCTAGAGTTGGCTGCTAAATGTGTCCTGGATAGTGTGACAGACTACGATAACTGACGATTGCAATACGTGATCAACATCATGCAAGATGATCTCAACCAAGATCACAATCACCAAGTTCAATGGCATGAACTATACACAATGGGCAATGCAGCGGGCCCCACTTCTCGAGCGGAAGCAAGTGAATGGTATCATCAAGGGATATGATAACAAGCCAGAAGAGTCTGCTGAAATCATGACTGCAACAGAGATGGCCGCTTCCAAAGACTGGATGAATTGCAGTTGTGTTACCAGATCCACTACGCTGCTGCATATGCAGCCCACAATCGAAATTGAATACACAGTCATTGACGATGCGTGTAAGGGCACATACACCAGCCTCCGGCTGCGTACCGATATAGATGGTAATTGGGTGGATACGGTTGCAAACATGGACTCGAGTGATAGTATATGTAAAAGTGCAATGTAAGCTCATCGCTAGAGATATAATTCTCCTGGCCAGCCGACTATATCGAATGGCCGTTACCCAGCCCTGGACACGTCACGTGCCACTCGCGGGAACCCTAACCGCATGCCATTACATCATCCCCCTCTTTAGGAGCAGACCCCCTGGGCTGCAGCCGCCCGTAGAATGAAAGGAAAGGAAAGGAAATAAAAACAATCAAACAAATGTTCTGTGTACGTTCTCGAACGATCTGATAAGTCCCGCTACCGATCGGTACTGCACAGGTCGACCTTTCAGCGGATCCGGCGCATGGGGAACCTCCACCTCCAGTGGCAGGTGGTAAAACCCGTGCCGACGCCATTTGTACTGGGCCGAGATCCAAAGAACAGTAGAAGAGGAGAGATAAACAAGAAAACATCCAAAGTGATCCCTTCTCCATATCTCAACTTCCTAACACATGCTCCAATGACCATCATTCCCGTAGCTTGTATATCTTGGCGTAGGTCTTTGTCAGAATCGTCAGGGTAGAGCTTCCGTTCAAGACTTGGCATCGATGGGAGCTTCCCCTGCCGGCATCCATCGTAGCCGTTGGTGATCCTCGATCGTATACGTCAATCGCGTCTCATCCATCGATATCTAATCATTAAGCTTCTCTAAAATGGTTGTACTTACCAAGTTCAAGTGTGCCTGCGCTCTCTTGAGCCTTCGTGCAGTGCTTCAAAGAATATCTCCCAAGCGGTAGTCATCGCTAAGTGGCATTGACTTCCAGATGCTGCTTGACTCAGGAATCGTCAATCAAAGTCTGGTTCGGTGACCATCCGGTCGACTTCATCAGTGCGCGCTCTCGATAGGCCGCTTCAGTAGATTCTTGGTCGGCTTGGTAGACTTGCTCGTCGACTTCTCGGTACACTTCTTGGTGCATTTCTGAGTAGACTGCATCCCGGTGGGCTTTCAATATGTCGGTAGGACATTATTGGATAGATATCTCGGTGCGTGTCTCAGTAGCCTGCATCTCGGTGGGCTTGAGTACTTGTTGGTAGGATGCATTTTCGACACGGTCATCCCCCCTTTTGAAGTTCGTTGCTCTGTTGACGACTTAGACTCAAATCGGTTGTTGATTGCCATCGTGGCTCCGTAGACTTGTTCTTTTGTAGACTTTCCGTGATCGGATTTGGTACGTCTCTTTGTTGACCGATGTGTCGTTTGGCATCCTTCGTCTCCGGACTTCGTAGGTCTTCGACTTTGCTTGTCTCTTGGCCTGCTTCGTCTCATTTTTCCACTTGCTTTGCCCTTGCTGTGTCTCGCTTTGACTGTTGACATGCTTCGTGTTTCGACTTGCATTTCGCCTTTTCGGACTTCGCTTGGTCTGTTCTTGTTGTCTCTGACGTTTGGGCTTTGGCCGTGAATCCTCTAGGTGGGCTTATTATCTTCCGGATGCTAGGTGCGTATGATGATTCTTCTGGTACACTTATCCCCGCTCTCCGGGTGCCGCTGGACTTCTATGTCGTTAAGTGCACTCTGGTCCTTTATTCCAGCGCCTCCGGTAGGGTCATCCCTCTCTTTAAAGGTCGTTGCTCTGCCGACGACTTATCTCCTCTAATTGCTGTTGTAGCTGGTGCGTTTGTCAACCCGAAACAGCATGACTCGGGACTCGAACTGCCCGTGCCGGGTGTGAAACGCGGTTGTGTACTCATTGCCTTCCTTGATTCGGATGAGGTGATACGAATTACTGAGGTCCTGTCGAGCATCTCCGGGATCACTGGGAGATGGATTCATTGATGGCTCGGTAGTCCACACACAGCTGTAGTCGGCCGTCGTTCTTCTTCGCAAATAAGATCGGTGCTGAAGGAGGCGATGATCGCTGGTTGAATCGATTGGCTAGGTTTGTTTCGTTGTAGGCATTGAGAATTTTCAACTCGACTTCTCTATCTTTTCCAGATTTTGGTTCCACTCGCTCTTTCCGAGATGTCGTAGATCCACGCAATTTGCGTGGTTCCTCACGGCCGGGTACCCTGTCATTTCCTCTCACCCTCTTCCAATGCTCCTCGAGCCAGAACCGCTCTGCGTCACAAAGTCCCTTTGGATGCCTAGAAAGGTGCGGTGCAACAGTTGCCATATCTTTTGCTGCATACGTCCACATAGTCCTTGTATCTCAATGTGAAGTGTTTCGGCAGTGCTATCCGTCGCTGTGAGATCTCGGTGATCATTTCTTGGTAGTTATCTGGACTGTCTCTCGTGATGCCATTCGGTAGGCTATTCCGTACGTCCGGTGGTCATATTCAATCTTGTTCGGGACCCATTCGGTAGTCATATCACAGTCGTTCGGTATCTCATCCGGAACTGCTCCAATAGCCATATTGCAGTCATTCGGAATCTCGTTCGGAACTGCTTCGGTATCCGTATTTGCACTCGTTCGGCATGGAACAGGCTCGTTTGGCTTATCATCTTTTCTCCGGCGTATTTGCAGGTATACTGGACGTTCGTCGTATACGAGGTGAGCTTATCGTCTCAGATCGCGGGGTGCGCTCGCTGGCTCTCCTCCGGGTGTGCTGGGTGATTCATCTGTGGGTGTGCTTGCCATCACTTGATGAGGTGCACTTAGCGTCGTTCGCTATCATCGTTCGCTATCGTCGTTCTCTGAGTACTCTAGTCGATTCATCCCTAGGTGCACTTGACGCTGCAAGCCGTCTCAATTGATGAATGAATCTCACGATGCTTTGTTCCTGCACTTTGGGTATGGTAATTGTTTGCGGTATAGGTTGCGATTCCAGTACGGTCATCCCCCTCTTGAAAATGATTGCTCCGCTGAAGACTAATCTCATACTGCTTGGTTTGGCGCAATATCGACTTATCGTCGTGGTTGAATAACTGGTATATTGTTCTTCCGTAGCTTAGTAACATGGGATCTCCGAATCAAAGTCGGCATTGTATTCGACATCGTGATTGCGTATCTGGAAATAGTGCTCGGGAGTGTACTCGGTGGAGTTATCCCGCCGGTAAATCGCGCATCTTTTTCTCTGAATGTGTTCTGCACTTGATTGCTAGTAATGTAACTTATCATCTAATGTGAGGGATCATAGTGGTAAAACTCCACATAACCTCGTGTATCGCCCTCAGGCGGTGGATCGTATTCCAAATTCCGTGGCCTCCGCCATAGCTCTCAGTAGCTCTATGAAGATCGCTTATTCCATGACTGATATCATCGGTGGCATGCATGCATATGCGAAAGTCTCCGTGCTGCGGTGCCTCTGCAAAGCCTCTGCAAGGTCTCAGGCCCGTCTTACTGCCAAGATTCTGTCTGCGGTATCTTCAGTTGTCTGTACTCCATTGTCGCGGTATTCGGGAGACCTCTGATTGGTAAGGCCTCCGGTAGCACCATAGGTGCCATCGCAATTTCCAGCTCCATCAACTTCTGTTAGCTCAATTGGTTATACAAGAGAGGATGGAAGCGGTGAAGGGTATATCCAGAAGTAGCGATACAAACGTATGCTCACAATGGAGCCATACGCAGATGGCTTGCTCCCTTGGTGTCTCGGCGAGCCAGTCGCAGTCATTCAAGAATCCCATGAGTGGACCCTCCTCTGCCGCAACCACTACCACTGTTCCTGCTCGCTCGTCCGGCGCACGAGGGTATTCACCTCTGTGAGACCGCTCTCCCATAGCCCTCAGCAATCCTAGTGCAAACTCCCAGTCAAAGGGCGAGTGCCATGACGCCCAGCATACAGGATAGGTCGCCATCTATGCGGTGCTCCCGGTATAGTACCTCAGAAACTCTGTATTCCTCACCTCATTATGCTCCAACTGCAGAGTATGAATGGGATCTGTATTCAGAACATTTTGATAAAATGTAATTCCGACAGCAGAGTACAGTTGAGATCTGCAGCCAGTACTTGCCCCTTCTCCTCATAGGTTCTCAGGACTATCAAGCCCCCTCTCTACTTGGGATCCTCAGGACTGTCCATTCACAACGAGATGTGACGAGTTACAAAAGCATATAAGGAACACGTTGGCCAAACAGTCCTTTTGCCATAAAGCCATTGATCTCAGATACTCGGCCACGACAAGCTGGATCTATATAACTCTGGGAGCATAAGTCACACACTGTGGAGAGTGGACACTTGTCCGAGGGGTGGACATTTGTCCGAGGTCAAATGAAATCATGCTTGGTTGCCGATCGTGTGATCGCCTGTCTGGATATGTATTTTGGCGTTCTCTTATCTGCCGGTACAAAGCTCGATGGACTTTTGAATGGCAGGATGGGGTATAACTTCGCCTCTGCCGATTGGGTATTTGGTGTCATCCGACTCGGTCATCCGAATAGGTCGGAATTTGTCATCGGAATTGACTATCTAATTCGTGTGCTTCTGTAGGCGGTATTCGTAACTGTAGTCGGTCTTCCGCATCGTGTATGTCTTCCCCATCAATTTCCTCTTCTTCTCTGCCGGAAGTGAGCTTCAACTGGGCTGGCGCTGCTCCGTAAGTGCGCTCTCATCTTTTCCGTTGGCGTGAGGAATGCAGTCGTATGTGAACCTGACAGTAGAATACATAACTAAGTTGACTCGGATCTTGTGTGTTGATTTTGTGGGGCTTCTGGCGTGACTTGACGTGTTAAGGGGTAATGTGATCTTGTAGTTGTAGCTTCTCCGAAGTCGTTGCTCAATTGTAGTCATTGGTCAACGTATCTCGTTTGAATGTATACGACATCTCTCGTTCGATGGGTTTAGGCCCTTGGTGAGTGGGAATTGGTCAACTTGACCACTGACGCGTGTCACTGGCAATGCAGCTTCCGATGTCATCCCTCTTTTCATCAATTGAATCAATTCGGGGTAGACTCGTCCATATGATCATCGTGATGATTGGTAGATCTCTGAACGTATGTGTAGTTCACTCTCATCGTCCGATTGTCGAGTTGCAGCGACGCGTCGGAAAAGGTGTAAAGTTGTCATCAGCGAATCCCGTGACCGAAACGCATCTGTGTACTGAAAAAGCGATAATACTGTAAGGGCACCTACGCCAGCCTCCCGCTGCGTACCGATGTAGATGGTAATTGGGTGGATACGGTTGCTAACGTGGACTCGAGTGATAGTATATGTAAATGTGTCAGGTACGACTATCGCTAGAGATATAAGTCTCGTGGCGAGCCGACTATATAGAATGGCCGTTACCTGGCCCTGGACACGTCACGTGCCACTCGCGGGAACCCCAACCGCATGCCGTTACGATGCGATGATGGTTTGCGAAATGCTCACATCCGCCTATGAGTCAAATGTGAAGCTGAACATCTCAAAGAATAGGGAAGACCTTGGGAGCATCAAGCTACATGACTGTGAAGATGTTGACAACTATGAATCACGGATGGATCGGAACATCAAAGATTACTCTCTCCTCTCAGGGCCGACAGTGACATCGACCACTGGCACTGATGCTGCTGACACTGACATGAATGCAAAGACAATCACCAACATGAGTGAGCAAAAGCATTACTTCTACCTCCTTCGCGGGATCCCAATGAAATCAGCACAATGTAATGCGGTCCAGATGCATCATGCCAACCCCCCAGATAGTCTGCTTGACGTTATCCATGCTCCTAAGTACTTTCAGATGCTCCCAGGCGACCCTAGAGCTTAGCAAAGTGCTCTCTGACTCAGCATGAGCATTATCAGGTGCTTCTGAAAGCAGCTGCAGGTATGAAGGTGCATTCAAAATACTACGATATTTGACTTATAGAATAGTTGAATATCGGAGCGGCTAAGCCCTCTACGCAGGTCTGCAGGAGACTTTGAGATCAGCAGAAACCTTCTGCGCAGGTGTGCAGGAGACTTCAATCTCAGTTAATGAGACCTCTGCACAGCTTTGTGAGAGACTTTAAACTGGGTGCCATATTCTCCCGGCAGTGGTTCTTAGGATCCCATAACCACAAGGCATTTCGTTTATGATATTTTTCTTTGTTACAGTCACAACAAGATTCGTGGCCATCATAATATGCCATTCATTTTCAATCAAAGATGATATACAGACATACAATTAATCTGGGTGCAGATGGTACTTGAGCGCAATCAGAGGAGTATCTTGAGATGCCGATTGAGAGCACTTAGAGATACATCAGGAGGCTGTGATCAAGCAAGTTTGGAGATGCACTTGGAGGCCACGATTGTGCGAACAGGGAGGCTGTAATCAGGCGAGTTCAGAGACACACTAGGAGGCCGAGATAGTGTGAACTCAGATATGCAAGAATAGAACCAAATTCAAGGTGAATTTAGAGGCGGTCAATCTAGAAGCAGTAAATTTGGAGGATGGCGCGCTGGGAGGTGAGACCCTATTCATTGGTTAACCCATCGTTCTGGAAATGTACAGAGTAAAGCACGACAAGGCTGCAGAGGGCTGCTAGATAACAGATACCAGATGAGGGATGGGAGATGAGCGACACACAGGGAGCCGGAGAGAGTAAATGTTGGGTTGAAGCTGTGCTGGGTGTATGCTGTACTCATTGTTAACTCATGATGATGGCATGGAGATATGGGGAGGGATTACTTCACTTTGTGTTCTTAGGTGATGGTGGAGTTGAGGATGTGGATGAGAGAGATGTGAGCAGATGCGGAAAATCATTATGAGAAACTGGGTTGTAACAGAATTTTGTGTGCAGGTCAGTTTACTACGTCCGATACGGCAGATATGACTCCTGATCCGGTTGGTCAGCATGCTGATAAGAGGTATTGTTACCCCAATCCGGAACATCGTGCGTCTGATTTCTTACATCACCTCATATCCTCCGTATCATTCCCATCTTCATCCCCCATCTTTCTTTCTTGCCCTCAACTCTACCCTTATCACAGAACACAAATTTATGTCATCCCTTTCTATATATCTATGCCATGATCATGAATTCACACGAAGTACAGTGTACACCGAGTGCGAGCATTCACTGAGTACAGCATTCACAAAAGATTGACTGCCTTCTTTTCTTTCTCATGATTATGAGTTGACCCCTGAATGATGCTTTAGCTTCCGGCATGCCTCTCCACAAATCGACCGCCACTGGCCCACCCTCTATGAGAGCTCAAAGGGAAAGTCAACACTTCACATTCCCTACATTGCAAGTTACCAACCTGAAAAAAAGAGTATCAGCACCCATCGCACCTCCCAACTGACCGCCACAAGATTGACTGTGATGAAGTACTCCGCCCACTTCGCTCAATTATGAACTGCAAGTGCATCGCTGGACCTAGTGTTGACAACCATTCCACAATCCCGGGTTGGTTTCGGGTCCGGTTCTGATCCCCAACTGGACTGCAGCAACGGGTTTTACCATATGAAAACCTGGACTGTTGCAATTGGGCCGGTTTTACCACCAAAATCCCGCAATTGAAATCTCCCAACGTTGGCTCCAATCAAGATTTTGAGTTCTGATCGTATTGTGAAATAATCAACATGTAGCATGTGTAAATTTAGCTGCTCTTTTGCCACAAGCTTGCAGATGTGTGATCCGATCAATATTCATTGAGTCGCGATTGAAAACCAGTGACTATCACAAGCAATTTGTTGTTTTTTCACCGCGATTCAATGAGTATTGGTCGGATCGCAAATCCGAATCCGGGAGGTGAAAGAACAGCTAAAACTGGACAATCTAAGTATTGATCATGTCACAATACGACCAGAGCTCAAATACTTATTTGGAGCAAAAGTTATAGGAACCAGAAAATGAAACAGCAGTCCGGTTCCAATCGTGCCATACAGTGACAGATTTATCTCCAATCCGGGTGGAACCCCGACGCTAGTTACCCAGTCCGGATCCTTGGTGGTTGTAGGACCAGACCAGGGCCTCCAAGTCCATCTCCATTCTCGCATGATCAAGACCTCCAAGTTTGCATGATCATGGCCCAAGTGCACATCTGAGTTCACTCTATCTCAGCTGCCAAGTGTATCCCTAAACTCACTCGATTACAGCCTATAAGTTCACACAATCATTTCCTCCAAGTGCATCTTCAAACTCGCTCAGTCACAGTGTCCTCAGATGCATCTCTAAACTAAGTTGATCTCCATGTTCAGGCACACATTGTATTACTACCGTGTACCGCCTGCAGCCAGTGCAGATTTACCGTGTGTAGATGAATAGCTATATAGGTACATCGATACACAGAGGAGAATACAAATCAAATATGTCAGTTTGAAATAACATCTACAGATAAGTAGTAAATATAATTTCCAGGCGCTCTGGTAGCATTCCCAAAGATGTTATTTTTTCAAGACTGCTCTACAGCAATGTGAGGTGCTCCTATGGTTGTTGCAAGCGCAGCAAATGCCCCTGAAAGCCGTTGCATTGGTCCAGCGAACTCCAAGAGTGTGTCGGCAGCACTCCTAAGCGCACCTGATGACCCACGGTATTGGTCCAGTAACCTTCAGGATTTGACCACCATGGGATTCTGCTTCGACAGCTCTGAATCACTCCCTGAGGCTCCCACTGACCAAAATTCATGTTGTTGATGGAACAACTAGTGGAACGTCTTCCTGGAGTGCAAGGTGCACAAAGATGCCATAATGACCGCCACACCTGATAGGGTTGTCATCGAGCTCGTCAAAATGGACGCTGCAATAAAGACAGTGAATGGGATTGCTCCAAATGCTCTGCTCTTTGCAAAGATGGGTGGTACAGGTGGTACAACTATTAAAAGCAGCAAAGGTCCTAAGAGGGATAAGCAATACAATAAGGATGATAGGAAAGAGAATGATCAACAGAACTGATTTCATTGCCAAAAGAGAGGGCATATCACCAAAAATTGCATTGGCAAGCAACATGGCAATCCTCACGTGGCTACTGATGCAGACTACTTCTGCTCTGCTGACTTCGATCGGAACATTTGGACGGCTGGTAGCTCAGATGCTCGAAGTAGTGATTGGTTCATCGATTGCGTATGCATGACACACATTTCTGGCCATCGATCGATATGTGTCACCTACACCAATTATCCTGCCAATATCAAGATGGTGAAGGGACAGAATGGGGTCATATTTTTTGCATGCAGATATTGAGGTGTTAGGGTAATTTCTCAACAACTAGATGGAATGATTGGAATTGATCATAGTTCAAGATGTGGTGAGTTTGCCGGGATCGTTCACCGTCATCTCACCGTTTCAGCTCTTGGGCAACGATGTCATAGTCTAACCGGTTAATCATTCTGGTCTCAACCTCTATCAATGCAATGGCAACTTGATTAGCAGTGAACCTGAGGTCGATGGGCAACTCGTTCTGAATTGAACCCTAGATTAGGAATCAACTGAATACACCGATATCGACAATGTCAGCTGCCCGCTGGCACTCAACACTGCTGGGCATGTGTCACAGCACCATGCACAGAGTCGGTTGTTATGGCAACATTACTTAGCACACATTGGTCTCAAGGATTGTGTGATGTTGCTGAGGATGACCAAAGTTCTGCAAGTGACCGGCAAGTCCGATTGCGAGAGTTGCATTGAATGGAAATTGGCTAGGAATCCCTTTACTCTGAATACAACTTCCCACGCCACTGAGCCTTTGCAGCTAGTGCACTCTGACACATATGGTCCCCAGAAAACAGCCATCAGAGAAGGATGATATTTGCTGCTGATTCTCGACATCGCCACGAGGCATATGAATGAGTACATAATGGACACAAGTTGGAACCCGTGGACGAACTCAAAGAATGGATTGCTATTGACGATAAGCAGTCAGGTAAGTAAGTTAAGCGATTTCGTTCAGATGCAGGCGGTGAGTATACCTCCAAGAAGTTTGCAGAATACCTAAAATGAGAAGTGATCTTAAATGCAATGACTATGCCATTCACACCCCAGCCAAACACAGTTGTTGAACAAATCAAATGCATGATCATGGGGTGCATAGGATGCATGCTGGATAACGCGAGACTTTTGAAGAAGTACAGGGCATCTGCAGTCTGACAGGCAGTCGATCTAAAGAATGGCACACCAATGGGATTGATAGTCGGTAAGACTCTGTCCCAAGCCTCACATGGATCTGGAATGACACTATCATTGAAGGATCTTCTTCGGTTCAGATGCTTCGCGTTTGTGCACATTTGGAAAGAGAAATGAAAGAAGCAGGATTCCTGACCAACTCCCAGCGTAGTCATTTGGTAGCGCATACTGACTATACAGTGCTTTGTGTATGTTCCATTGGCCAAAATGCTTCACCGTTCGAGAGATGTGGTATTCAGAGAATGACTGCGGTATACAGCACTGAATGCCACAGAAGAAGTCAATGTGAATGTGTACTTCTATAGAGATGTCATTGTGTAATCCACTCCCACCAAGAAGCAATTTGAAACCTCCCAGCCAATCTTGAAGCAAGCAACCAAATGTTGAAGGGAGGAGTAATTGGAAGACGATTCACCTCCGCAGCCTCCAAAGCCGAAGAAGAAGTCATGAGAAGTGGATGACCTAGAGATGTCACTTGACGATGCAGGAAAGGAGGCGGCTAAAGGAGGTCATCGGAATGGGGCTGGCAAGTTGGCAGAGTCAGCACAATTGGCTCATGAGGATGAGGAATTGCAGGATATGATTTGCATCCACCTGGCTGCTGCTATCTTCAACAATCAAAATTCCCAGGCTGGGATTGATGATCAAACATCTTTCGAAGTAGTAACCAAGTCTCCACTCACTGAGAAATGAAGTATGACGATGAATCAAAAGTTAGACACTATTTGTCGGCATCAGCTCTTTGGAGCTTTGGTGAAGCTTCCAGAAGGGAGAAAGGCTTTGCCAGGTTATTGGGCATACAAGATCAAACCCAATGAAGCTTGTAATGTGCAGCGGTTCAAGGCCAGGCTAGGATGTGGAGGAAATCACAAAATCGAAGGCATCAACTACCAGGCTTCATATGCAACGACTGCTTACTTGGGCCATGCTAGGTTGGCACTCACAATCACCACCAAGTACAATCTCCAGATCCATCACATGGACATAAGGATGGCTTTCTTGGACGTTGACTTGGAAGAAGAGATCTACATGTACCCACCACAGGGATACATTTGCTTGCTCCAGAATGGAAGCTGATACAATGATCCTAGATTTACAAATACTTCGCCAAAGATGATTCTCCACTTGACAAATGCTCTTTATGGCCTGAAGCAGTCTTCGGATGGTTGGTATGGCACTTGTAAGGACTTCAGATCTCGATTGGGTTTGTGGCATTATATGTTGACCAAGAACTGTTCCTGCTCCATGACAAGGAAGATGACAGTATAGTCATTGGGGCAGTCATTCTGTACGTCGATAATATGCTCATCATTTCTAACCAGCACTTCATTACGATGATCAGGGATGAGATGAACAAGAGATTCGAGATGCATGATCTTGGGAGTGTCTGCATCTATCTCAGCCTGAACATCGAACACAATAGGGAACATTACATGATCAATATCCATCTGCACAGTTACATTCGGACAATGTGGGTGAGGTTCAGCATGGATGAGTCCAGCCCAGTTGTCACGTCAATGGCGATGCAGCTTTACAAGAGGAAGCCCCAGCAAGCAGCTCCCAATCTGACAATATACAAATGAACATTAGGCAGCAATATGTTTACAATAACCGCCACTCGGCCTGACATCGCATTTCTAATTGACGTACTCTGTCAGTAACATCATGACCCGACCATTGCGCATATCATAGCTCCAAAGGGGATGTTTCAGCCCCTCACCAGCATGAAGGACTGGTGACTTCATATCACAGGCGAAGTTGAAGGTTCAGCTCGATGTTATGTCATTTGTGACTATGATGGATGCCCAGATAGCTGTCAATTCATGACCACACTGGTCTTCACCTTGGAAGGAGCAGTCCACTTCAGATCGAGAATGCAGAAGTCGACAGCCCAGTCAACGACCAATGCCGAATATTATGCCATTTGTGTAGGCCATGTGAGACTCGCACAGATGTCACAGCTCTTGAACTAGCCCGGCATTCCAATTATCCCTCCCGTGTTCTCCCATTCACACTCACTGATCGCTAGCATCAAGAACAGAATCTACGACATAACCGCAGTTGCACACATTGCAACTAGGTAGTATCTTGTTGCACATATGGCTAGAGATGGAATGATCGACTTCAGCTGCATACCAAGTACTGCAATCGTCACCGACTGCTTCACAAAGCCACCGCCGAAGCCCAACTTCTTAACACAGTGTTCAGCAATAGGAGTGATCGAAATTGGACTCCCACATGGTCTCGTGATTGGAATCTGTAATGACATTGGAAATGGTGTCAGAAATAACTGTGGAAATGGCCTCTGAATTGGTGCCAAAATTGGAATCGGAATTGGAAATTGTATTGGGAATGAGGTTGGAAGGTCAATTGATTTGGCGCGTTTGTTCCAAGGAGATTCCCAATGTTCGATTGGCTCCTCTTCCCCCTTGTATACTATTTTTGTTTCAAATGGACGTCATTGCCATCCTGGAGGAGTGTTGTGCCGATTGGGAGTACGGAGGGTACTGTGCCAAGGATGTTGATGGAACTTGCCGCTTTTGTAGTTTGCGTCATTACTCACCGATCGACCTTATGTCAAAGCGATATTTCTTATTACATGGCACAACAGACACCCATTTGCATACGCTGGCGCACCCATGACTACCTGAGCACCTGCCACCGTACAATGAAGGTAAAGTTTATGCTATCATATCAGCTGATGTCATGATTTCAGCCATGATACCCAACCTGCCTCCTGCCTCCCACCTCGCACCTTCCACCTTCTGGTGCCTGGTGCTGGCACCTCTGCCAGCCTCCGGATCGAGCACGCAGGAGCATAGATGTGAGTATGTAGTCAATTGAGATGAGGAGTGTCTGGTGTCTTGAGATTGTACTTGGGAGTGTGCTCGAGAGTGTACTTAAGAGCATCTTGAGAGCCTCCAGAGAGCGTACTAGGGAGCATACAGTCAAGAGAGCTAGGAGTGCGCCATCGAGTGGAATTTGGAGCGTCCTGGAGGGCATTGACTGCGGTATACATGAGAACATCATTGGAGGTGTATTGCAGGGCTTAGTGAGAGCTCACTTGGGATTATACTGAGAGCATACTTAGCAGTGTATAGTCAAGCAGCCTGGTAGAATCATAGAGTAGGTTTGGGAGTTTACTTGAGAGTGTGCTCAGGAGTGTGCTTGAGAGCGTCTTCAGAGATTGACATAATTTACTGGGTGACCAACCATGATCACGAAACTGACCACCTGCGGATACACTCTATTCTCTGAAATGACCAACTTTAACCACCCTCCCAGACCTTGTAACAACTAGGGGTTGCTTTGCAACCTCTTTGCCCTTGTTTCCACTGCTCCCAGTACTTTCTGAATTCTGCTCGCCTTCTGTATCTACAAAGTCGTTTGCTCCCTCCTTCTTATCCCCTTCAAACTCACTACTAGGTTCCCACTCCTCCTATTTCCTTTCCTCCTTATCATAACTAACAATTACAGGCACTTTCTTTACCCTTGTTGCCTTCGTTCCTGTGCTTTTAGGGCCACTAGAACCTGCCACCTTTGATGCAGCAGCCTCCAACCACTTTTTTGATTTTGCCGCTTTTTGGTCTCAATTGCTTCTCACTCCTCTTGCAGATGTGCCATATCCTCAGCAGTAATTACTCTTGCTTTTGTAAGGTGGCATCGATCATTTGCTGCTGCTGCAGAGGTGTCTGTGGCTCTAGAATGCAAATTTCTTATCATTTCCACCCCCAATTCTGTATCTGCACGACTACCCTGTACAGCTCTGCCAAGCTGGCCAATTAAGCTTTTCAACTTGAGAGATGGTGACTGGAAGGTGATGATGAGGCAAGCACTGCGTGCTAGTTCACCAACAGCTCTGCATTGTCCAGACATAGTAGTAGGAGGGTCTGAGTAGATACTAATGTTGAAATAGTAATGCTAGAGAAGCTTGATTATATCATATCTAAATGAGCTACAAAGCCAATATATATGAAAGTGCACGTATGGCTGAATGTCATCAGCCTGTATCAGAGTCAACAGTTGACTGCAGCCATACATGACATCACTGTCTCTGGCCATACAAGACATCATCATCTCTTGCCATAAAAGACTCATCTCTGGCAGAGACCTGTACATGAAATACTCCCCCACTTGCTATACTCCGTGGAGCAAGAAACAACATGAAATGAAACAAAGTGAATCTCAAAGTGGCTTCCTCAAAACCCGGCAAAGGTGAGCAGGGAAAGAGTACTACCATAGCCTGAGGACGGCCATCCATAATGAAACAAATAACAAAATCCTTGTACTCAATAGAACTGTCAAATCACCTTAAATCCAATCTCAAATCCAACCATAAAGCCAACCATAAATCAACTTGCCATGATGCTCGAGCTGCCACACATGACTTGGTATCAATGGGAGCTTCCACTGTCAGTGAATTTCTTAGCCATCACTGATTGTGAATCGTACACGGCATATCCAATGTGACAGCATCTCACAAGGTGGTTATACTCACCATGAATTTCAGTGCACTTGTGCTCTTCCCAGCCCTTGCACAGTGTTTCAGTATGCTTCATACAATATTGGTATTCTTCTTGTGGTATCAGGTATATCGGTAGTGATCAGGAATTGGCATTGACTTGTAGATGCTTCTCTGTGATGTAGTTCAAAAGATATCATCAGTGACCTTCCTGTTGACCTTAGGGTAGACATCGTGGTAGACTGCTTCTTGGTGGGTAATTCTGTGGGCATCTTGGTGGATATCTTGGTTGACTTCTTGCTACCTCCATGATCATTTCCTGTGATCTTTTTCCAGTGATATTTTGCTGTGGTCATTTCCTGTGATCGTGTCCCTCTGATCATTTTCTCCTGATGATGGTTCCTTGTTCCACAGATGATGTATATATATATCGATTGTTGATTGCCATCATGGCGCAGTAGCATTGTAATCATGATTCTAGGTCATAAACATACTCTCTCAGTGATTCGACATGTTATTTGGTTTAGCCTCGGCTTTATCTGCAGACGGTCTTGTTTCGGGTTTGGTGCGATTGTAGTCAACCTCTCAGCAGCTATCACGATACACAGCTTTGGTTGAATATCCGTTGGCTCTTCCGTAGTCATGCTGTGAGCCGATGGTATGGTGTGTTCGCAATGTGCTGATTATCCCATTCGGCTATAGTATCTTGATCCTTGGGTATGAGATTTAGTAGACATCTCCAGTGTTGGCTTTGACAGGTCGGGCTCCCGCTAATTCTCTTGTTCAATCTCAATGCAAAGTCTTTCAACAGTGATATCCATTGCTGTGAGATGTCAGAGATTATATTAGGTGGTCATTTTTGATCTCCTTCAGAATCTATTTGGTATCCGTCTTGAAGTTGATCTGTATGTCCTGTAACGGGTCGGTTTGGGCGTAGGTGAAATTGTTAACAATAATGCAATATGGTAATCGGAGCAGCATACTCACTCTGCGTATCGAGCGAGGCAGAACAAGACACAAATCGGAGCTGTTTCAAAGTTGTGACTTGGTTTTCTATACAACAGAACGTGTAATCAGAGAAGAAATGGAAATGCTCCAACTCCGAACAACCTGTCGTTAAATGCAGGTCATCTGTCGCCCTCGAATCATCATTCACGCATCAATGTACCATCGAAATCCCTCACCGTGATCTTACACACCACCCCACAATTGCTTAACAACAAAACAATGCCACATCATCCAATGTCGCAACACCTCAGAGCACTTCCTCATCGCTACAAATCATACCACCACTACTACACCACACTTCCGCACTTTTCCCCCGCTTCTCCCAACGTCTCCACCTTGCTGTAACACCAGTTCCTTCCATACACATGAACCAATTCGTAAGTATCATCGCAACCGATCAGTTGTAATCTGAGCCGTGATAGTATTCCCCTCCCAGGTTTGACCACATCCAAGAGCATTTCCGAAAGGCCCTGGCTTCCTGGGTTATCGTTGATGGAACTTGCTTACAGCTGGCAGCCCATTCACAAACTTCACGGGTTCTAATGTGAGGGAATCATACCCACTCCACAGCATACGGTACTGCAACAAGTTCCGATATACCTGACTATCTTCCGCACTCGATACCTGGTACTCCTCCCCACCTTCAACGTCCACCGACAGTGGTGGCTCCAACGTTTGTCCAACGACAGAATCATTCAGTACTGGATCCAGAAGTGAAAAGGGTTGCACTGGATGAATTTGTATAGACGAAAGTAAATGCAACTCATAGGCACAGGGTGATATTCCCCGAATAACTGTGAAGGATGCTAACTGTTTCCAATCGAATTTTCGTATAGGCCTCTTTGTTCATACTTGCCGAGCATCTAACCAGACTTGAGACCGCTCCGCTATATTTGGCACGGGTATTTGTCCCCAATTTGCCCCTTCCTCCCGTATACCCTGACTGTGTCCCATTTCTACTCAGAGGTGTTCATGAATCTGTTGTATAGTCGCCTGAACCTAATCGGCATCCAGCCTCTGGTGATCTTGTTCCTTCACTGATTCACCTAGAAACGACATCCATGGGTCTGCTCCTTGAACAGCAATGATGCGGGTGCACTTCATTGATTCGGAAGGCCCCGTATCAGCAGCACACCTGGCCATCGGTAACAATTTCACCCAATTGTCCTGCTGATTATCAACAAACATCCTGAGATATTGTTCCATGCTTGCATTCATTCGTTCTGTCTGACCATCTGTTTGTGGGTGGAACACTGTTGACAACCTACAATCAATACCAAGACGACTACATATCTGGCACAAAAAGGTTGATACAACCTGGGGTTCTCTATCCAAACCAAATATCAACAGGGGTCCATGAAGGCGTACCCCCTCTTTTACCAACAACTCGGCTGACTCAGCAGGGTCAACCGTCGTACAGCAGCAAATAAAGTGGCACATCTTCGATAGTTGATACACTACAATGGGCAATTGCATGACATCCATCACACTCCGGCGATCCCTCCCGGAAATCGATAGACATTGCCCTAATATCATATTCGGCCATCGTCCACTGTACTTTCTACCACAGTAAGTTCCCGAGGCCGAGTACCCGTTCAGATTGGTTCCATCACTTTCCATTGTAGTCAGTCAGTCCTATATGATGTAGTGATAAGATTGGAAATACAGGGACAGCCCTGGGCGGGCGAACCATCTGCCAACAAATTCAATTGTGCCGGTAGGTTCTGTGGCTTTCGAACCACCTGTTCCATATTGTTTAATCTTTCATCGCCCCACTCAGGGAGGTAACATGGCCTCCTCGTCAAAGCATCCGCTTGCTGTTAGATTTCCCTCCCCAATACACTATTTGGGAATCAAACTGCGTTAAACACTCCGACCATCGTGCTTGTCTACGGTGCAGTAACATCTTTGTCATAACATAATCCAAATTTGTATGATCCATTGACAACTGAAGGGGATATGCAGCTCCTTCGCATTCAGGTCTCCATTCCTCAAGTTCCTTATTACTTGCCATGATATCTGTATGGTATATATCATAATTGCATTCCGCTGGGGTGTGTTTTTTCAAATATTCTGACACATAATGTAGGACTCCTTGTTTGTCATACTGTGCCATCACGCAAGCGGATATGTAATCAGGAACATCTGTTTCTATAATCACTTGCCTCTCATGGTCCAAATGTTGAACCACTGGGGCTGTAGTAAAAGCAGTCACCATGGTTTCGAAGGTGCATTGTTTTTCAGATTCCCATTGCCATGGTTCATCCTTCTTTGTTAACATTGACAATGGTTCCACTGTCTGTGAATACTTAAGGAAAAACCATTGGTGATAATTGCAAACCCAAAATATTGTTGTACCTCGAACAGGTCATCGAGCCTGCCATTCTTCATCTTGTTGTCTGGGATCCAATTCCTTGTGGTCTATATTGTAGCCTCATCCATCGAGATCCCTTCGGTCAATATAATCCATCCCAGGTTTCTCACAGTTTACTTATGGAATTCACATCTTTCTGGTTTTTGATATAGTCCAGCTTCCAGATGACGTTGCATAACCAACTTAACATGTTCGTCATGCTCTTCTTCTGAGTGTGTATATATCAATATATCATGCAAACTAGTGTTAGCAACGGTTCAGGACCGTCGCTTCGGATCTGGGTCCGGGTCCAATCCTAACCATTGCGAAATTGGCGGTCCTGGTGGTAAATAAACCCAAACCGTCGACTCGGGTACAGTTCGATGGTACACTCCCAACCGGTCTGAATTGGGCGGGTTGTCAGCGGGTCGCCCAGCGGGTCCATCCATAGATTCAATTAAGGCACTTGATTCTGGAGTATGTGAATAGTATCTTATCAAAATCACGTTTTCAACAACCAAGGTTACATTTTTGCATGCTTGGCAGCTTGCAATATCGTTTAATTTGGAATCGGTATTTTACCATTGATCCATTGTATTTTTGTCAATCACGGCGGTCTATAATTCCGTTATGAACCCGGAGATCAGTGCGATGCCGGGATGACCAACTATGCAACAACTAGAACTGTTGACGCTCCGTCGATGCTCATTATCGGGATGCGGCAGGGAGCATGTGGCTGTTGTATTTGCCAGTAGAGGCTGCCAATATTTGGTAAATGGATGTCTGCAACGAATTGGGAAATAAATTACCCAAGATTCAAAGATAAAAATTGTTGACACTCCGTTGATGCTCATGCTGAGGATGCGGCAGGGAGCATGTCGCTGTAGTTTTTCTCAGTAATCACTGTCAATATCTGACAAATAGATGTCTACAACCAATTGGAACATAAATCACCCCAGATGCGAAGCTAAACATTGTTGACGCTCTGTTGAAGCTCATTCTCACGATGTGGCAGGGATCATGTCGCTGTAGTTCTTCCCCGCAAAGACTGTGAATATCTGACAAATGGATGTCTACAACCAATCGGAACATAGATTACCCAAGATGCAAGGCTTAGCATTGTTGACGCTCCGTTGACGCTGATTCTCAGGATGTGGCAGGGAGCATGTCACTGTAGTTTTTGGCAATAAAGGCTGTCAATATCTGACAAATGGATGTCTACAACCAATTGGAACATAAATTACCCAAGATGCGAAGCTAAAGATCATTGACGCTCCATTGACCCGCATTCTCAGGATGCGGCAGGGAGCATGTCGCTGTCTCTCTTCCACAAATCGTTGACGCTCTGTTGACACTGATTTTAATGTATTTTCCATTCAACATCTGCTTCAATCAATAATAGTTTTCATCATGATTTGAATATATTGGTAGTCTGTCCGCCTGATTGAGACTTGGCCTTGTGACAAAGCCGAGCGCAGTATCATTCTTGCACTGTTCGCACTCACACAACCAAACTTTATGTATCTTGCCAAAAGCTTCATTCCACCTGCTATACATCTGTTTATCAACCGATATTGACAAGCTACTGCTCACCATTCGCCCATAATATATCACTAACTAAAACTCTAGTTCAAGATACATAAAGAAGCTGGTGAAACATTGAAACATTCTGTCGTGCGTTTTTTTCACACTCTTGTTCCTCCCCGTTCGATTGCATTGACCGTCATTAACACCATTTCAGCCTGTTTCTTTGACTTCTGTGTAGGCCGAAACAATCCGGGAATATTTGGCGTGGTGCTCACATCCCGCTGCTCTGGGCCATCCGGATCCTCGATGCTATTGTCTTGCTCTATATCAGATTCAACATTCGCCACCCCATCTCCTTTGCTGTCATTTGGATCATATAAGTCCCCATTCTAGTTAAGGCGATCTTCACTGTCCGAAATGCTTTGAGGCGCACTATGCTCATCACTTTCGACTGGATGACGGTTGATTCGTTGGATTCGGCGGACATTCAGTAGTTGAGTTCGTCCTCCAGGGAGGTCCTTCGCACACAAAGGTGGTGGTAATGGAGATCATTCTGACAATTTGAATGCAGCCGCACGATCATGTTGAAAGAGTGATCAGGATGCATTGACTATCTCTTCCATGTTCGACTTGTGTCCCATGGTGGTCATCTGCTTGTTCTTAGGGTGGGATTCCTTTTGGGCTCGATGTAGGTTTTGGCTGCCCTGCCACATCCCCAACAAGTCGTGCACCTAGGCAATTCTGTGCAATGTCTTTTCCTCCGCCTCTTTCTTCATTTCCGTGTCATTTTCTGTGTTCATTGTATCCAGTTCTGGGTCAGTGCCTGACAAAATCCCGGTATCCGCTTGAGCAAACTGACTTACAGCGACCTTTTCGCAAAGAGTCTCGCCTGTGGTTTTTGACTGCCTCCAACCAATCAAATCTCGGCCTATGGAAAAACTGGCCTCCACTCCGACACCATGTGGTATGATACAGAATATGTCGTGCACCATGTCAGAGAGATCGGCGTACTTGGAGTGCGTTTCTTCCTGTTGACACCACCAGTCGGATATGTCCGGTGACCAAAATGTACTGCTAATCTCCATTGGGTCGGAGTTGTAATCATAGGGATCTGGATGATTTTGCCCCCAGTTCTTCGGAGCTTCAGGCGGCGAATTGGAATAGAGCCTGGCGGCGGTTAATATGCATGTTGCGAGATCGCTTTGTCCTGGTGTAGTCTCAGCCATATTTTTAGGTGTTAAGTATTCTTCATCATCCCTGCACAAATCATATGGATCAAAGCATGATTGACAAGATCCTGAAACAGTTTCGGAGGGGTTAAGATTGCACCTTGGTAAGTTCTCACGTTTCTTGACTGGCACAGGTCGATCTTTGGCACAGTATTCATTCTCCACGTACTTCAGACCGGCCTGTTGGGATTGGGTAGTATAGGATGTCACGTCCTCAGGATTAATATCGATTCCTTTGGCCCACAGTCAGAACAATCGGAACTTCCGGAAGGGATCGAGGATATGTGCAGAAATGAGAAGCATGCGGGTCGATGGAGTCACTTCAGCATAATATATGGACAGCTTCTGTCGAGCTAACTTCACGGCGAAGAACAAGTCTTCCTTACATGGAGTCTATTTCTCAGCCAAAGGTCACACCACGCCATCCATGTGATCAAACATATCACTGTACACTGTGATTACATGATGCAATGTGACTGTATTCCTCTTCGACATCCACAGGGTCCAATATCGGAATGGCCTAAACACTTCAATACCATACTTCACAATGGGCCATTCATCCTGAATTGTGAAGAGTGGCCGGTAATCGCTGTACTGTTGGTTTTTGAGCTACACGGGTGTGAATTCCTGTAATCGGAGGGCGCGCTCATGCAACTCCAGGGTCATATTCCAACAGCTCTTCACATTCATAATCAGAAGTACTGCGATGCGGAGTTTGCATGTTTGACAGTCAATGAGCTCGTTTCGACAACCAGGTGTTAGCGTAATCAATTCTGGAAGCATTCTCTGCTATATGAAGGTCAGTTTCAGCACTTTCAAAATATCATGAAATACATACTTTGTCAATTATCTTTGCTAAACCTGGTTTCATGGCCAACACCTTATTGATTCTATCTTTGCCCTCTTTTCGAAGCCTTTGACTATTCCCAATGTCTATGCTTTCATTCTCACCGAATTGCTCATTGTGCTCGTGGGCTTGCCAAGATCTGGTGCGGCCTTTGACACTGAGACTGCTCATGAATGCACCTACAGCTAGCTGTATGACGTGTGCCATGCAAGGTATGTGATTCATCAATGTAGGCCACTCGATTCCAAGGGCCTCAAGTGTTGATTGCAGCTCCCGTGTCATCGAGTAATTTGAGGAGGCATTATCAGTCGTAATTCCAAGCAAACGGCTGTCGGTAAGGTCAAAACGATCAAGTACGTCCTTTACATATACGGCCAGCTGTCCTCCAGTATGTTGGCCCGTGACTTATCATCCTCATTTAGCTTGCGAAACGTGAAAAGAGCAGGCGATCAACCTTATCAAACACAAGTTGGACTTCACGCTATGCCCAATCTCGATCCATATAGGAAGCAATGACCGAAATTATGGCTAGGTTGTTCATTGATGTCCATCAATCCAGGGCTAAACTAACTTTGTTTCGTGACGGCAATTGCGTATTAATTGCATCCACTGTCAGTGCATATTCCCTCTGGCAAATGTTGCTGAGGGTCGTACCAGATGGCAGCACTGAATCATCACGTAACAGCTTATATGACCGTCGTACTATGAGATATGATATGAGTGAACAACCTTATGGCATCTTGATACCTTCAATGTGACCCCCATCGCCAAATGATAGGGTAACCTCCAGCTGATATAAGGGCATCGTTGGAAACTGACCTTTTAGGAGCAATAATACAATCAACCTATCTTGATAGTCCAATCCCAGATAAGAATTAAGAGAAATCAATCGATGGAGCTCTAACTTATGAGATGCCAATATGTGTGCATGTGGCAATCCACAATAGAGTGACTGGCCCTCTGAACCACAATCATCCAACTGCTCATTTTGGAGAACCAAAATCATCTGATCTAGTCTCATGCCTTCATCAGTGCAATGCATTTCAGTCACTGGGAGCCTGCAGGAATGGGTGAGAGGAGGCGAGGTGTAAACTTGCAATCATCAAGTTTATGAGTGAATCATACCCTAGGAGGGCATTCTGGGCGGCGTTCTGCAAAACTTGAATCCCTAATGTCTGGTACAAGAGCATTATGGAAGTGATTGTAGTGAGTTTCAGAACACATCGGAGCGCCAGAGGGATCTTTGTGAACACCTCACAACATTCTCCAACTGACGCAGGAATCCAAAACACACTCTGAGAAATGCATAGGTACCTATGGATGTTCATTGGGAGGACGGCAGGTGTTATATGAGACTCTCCTGATGTACACACTCCATGGCACATTTAATGCCCAGATAACTTTTCATTATCACTTCTAACTCAGGCTAGTACTAGCTAACAATATCTTCTTCAACATTGTGTTTTTTGCATCACTACTTTATGGAACCAATGAACAAGGTGATTGATTCCAAATTCAAAGGAGCTGACCTAAAACAGTAACCCGATAAAGTCATCGAATGATATTAGTCCAAATTTGTGCCAATTTCATTGGCTACATCTCCCATCACACCAGCACTGACAACTGCATGAACACACAATTCATAAAAAGCGCAAAGAAGCTGGTGGCGCACCTTCGATTTGCCAATACATTGTACCTGGGAAGTTGGTGACATTGAATACCTATGTCTTTTGGCTCTATGTGTGATATCGAACAAAGGTGTAGTGAGATGTTAGCTTGCTGAGAATCAAAATTGGATTTGAAAGACAGTATGATATAGTCGGGCGAAAATGGGGAGCAACTACCAAGAAAAGAGGTGTGCAAGATAGGGAGTACCTGAGTGGAACAGAGTAGTACAGAGAAGGTGATGGAGGAGTGCAGAATGAAACAAAAGGGCACCAATCTAGGCTGAGAAGCACGAACTGGGATTGAGGAGCACCAAGCCTGCCGGAGGTGCATGGCAAAGGGGAGGGCAAAGAGCGGAAAATGATATAAAGGAGTGACAATCCAGAGGGAGTAGCACTCTTTACGTCAGAGGAGCACCAAAATGGGCTATGGAGCGAGGAATGAAACCAACAAGTGCCAATCGACACAGAAGAGCACTGATGGGGATTGAGCTGTACCTATCCCTGCGGAGGAACACTGAAATGGAGGGGCAAGGACCACGGTCCACAGAACATTATTGAGTAGCAACAATCCAGACTGAATAAAGCCTGTGGGAAGTGAGAAGCCCCCATCCCAGCTGAGGAGTGGCGCACAGGGGGTGGTGGTAAGTTGCACAGAATGAAATCAAGAATCACCAAGCCAGGCAGAGGAGCACCGATGTGGATTGAGGAGGACCTATCACAGCGGAGTTGCACCAAACAAGGATGATTTGAGCATGCAATGAAAGAGAGAAGCATCTATCCTTGCAGAGTTGCACCAAAGTGGGGGTATGAACATCAGCAGAATTTATTATTGTCACTGGGAGTGTTTGGCGGTTGTTGGATCACGATCCCAGGGTGGTCAAATCTCCGAGTTGACTGGACCAATGCAGTGGCCTTGAGATGAACCTGGGAGTACTGGCAAAATCCTGAGAAGATATAGGTAGTCTGTCGAGAAGCAGGGGAGCATCTACAGGCGCCAGCAACACATCTGGGAGTACCCACGACAAGACTGAGAGCGCCAGCGACACGCCCTGGAGCACATGCAACATGCCTCATAGCACTGGCAACCAGCCTCAGAGCACCAGTGACAAGCCTCAGGGCACTGGGGACATGCCTTAGACTGCCAGTGACAAGGCTCAGTACCCAGACGCTAACCGTCAGTAAGCCAGCACAAAGCCGCAGTGGACTGGCAACTGGCCTCCATGCACCAGCGACTGGGCTCAGTGTGCCTGCCACAAGCCTCATTGCACAGTGACATGCCTCCAAGTGTCCACACCAAGTCTTTCAGTGCTGGCAACAAGCATGAGTGCATCTTGTAATGCAGGCGACAACCCTGGGAGCACCTCATATCACTGGGGAGCACTCTGGGAATAACCACATCTACTTTGGGAACGCTGCTGGTGCACCTGGACATCATAGCTGCTACTTATCATTCCGCAATTTTTAAAACTCATGTACTCAGTTTGTACCCTCATCTATGTATCTCAGTAACTATGTATCTATATAGCTATCCATCTACACAGGGTATATCTGGACTACCTGCAGGTAGTGGTTGGGAGTAATTCGAGGTACACGGGAAGATAGTGATCAATTGAACTCAGAGTGGCACTTTGGGGCCATGATCAAGCAGGGGTGGGGATACACTTGGAGACCATGATGGTGTGAGCTTGGTGGCCATCATTGTGCGAGTTTGGAGATGCACTGGGAGGCCATGATTTTGCAACGTAGACAGCTATGACCAAGCGAGGTTCAAGATGCACCAGGAGGCCCTGATGGCATGAGCATGGAGGCTGTGATCAAACGAGTTTGGAGATGTGTTTGAAGGCAATGATTGCACGAAATTGAAGGCCATCATAGAGCAAATTCGGAAATGGACCTGGAGGCTACAATCGAGCTAAATCGGTAGAGTACATGGACCTCGTTGATCTGGACTCAGTCAATTGGGAGATGTGACAGGTACTCAGACTCCATGTATTGGTTAGTTGACTCACAACCAGAGGAATGCGACAAGTTGACTTCACATTCAAGCATCGACCAAGAGCTTGTCTGGTGGCAGAAGATCTGTATGGAGGCACGTCTGGGACTGAAGATACGTTCAGGGGTCAACTCATAGTCGTGAGAATGAGAAGGAGACAGTCAATCCTGGGTGGATGCTGTATTCAGAATATTCGGTACATGGTGTTGACTCATGACCATGGCTCGAAGAGATAGAGAGGGATGACTTAAGTTCCTGTTCTCAGGAAAAGGTAAAGTACAGTACGAAAATGGGAGAGCTGCGCGGAGAATGGGGAGATGGTCAAGTAAGAATGGGACTTCGGGGATATTCATATGCGAGTTAATGAACCATTTCCGATATGGCAGGTACCACACCCCCCTCACCAATCAAGAGCATGGACATGAGGTATCCTAAACCCAAACAGGCATGTCATGCTCCGGATTTCCTACATCCCTTTCAATTCTCCATATCGCCCCCAACGTCGTTCTCCATCACTCATTCTTGTCCACACCTCTTTCCTCATTGCGAAACCCATCAGGAAGGCATCCCTCTCTATATCACCATTCCATAGTCGTGAGATGTCACTGAGTACAGCTTACACCCAGTACAGCATCCAACTAGGATTGACTGTCTCCAAAGCCAGTCTCCCTTCATTCAGACAATTTCAAGTTGACCCCTGAATGTAGTTTCTGATCCCAGCTTGCCTCCCAACAGATCGACCGCCACATGCCTGCTCTCCATGAGACCACAGAAGTAAAGTCAACTCATCACACACCCAAGGTTGCAAGTTAACTAACTGATGAATGTAATATCAGCAGTTTCGGTGCTGCCCTCCTAGTATTAGCAATGGTTCCGGACCGTCACTTCGGGTCCAGGTCCGGGTCCAACCCGAACCGCTGCCAAAGTGGTAGCCTGGGTTGTCAATGAACCTGAACAGTCAACTCGGGTACGGTTCGATGGTAAACTTCAAACCCGTCTGAATTGGGCAGGTTGTCAGCGGGTTGCCCAGCGGGTCCATCCAGGGATTCAATCAAGGCTCTTGCTTTTGGAGTATGTGAATAGTATCTTATCAAAATCGCATTTTCAACCACCAACGATGTATTTTTGCATGCTTTGCAGCATGCAATATCGATTAATTTGGAATCGGTATTATACCTTTGATACATTGTATTTTTGTCCATCACGGCGGTCAATAATTCCGTTATGAACGTGGAGCTCAGCGTGATGCCTTGATTACCAAACATGCAACAACTAAAACTGTTGACGCTCCGTTGACGTGCATTTTCAGGATGCGGCAGCGAGCATGTCGATGTTGTTGTTGCCAGTAAAGGCTGCCAATATTTGATAAATGGATGGCTGCAACCAATGGGAAAATAAAGTACCCAAGATTCAAAGCAACAAGTCGTTGATGCTCCATCGACGCTCATTCTCAGAATGCAGCAATGCGCATGTCGCTGTAGTTTTTCCCAGTAAAGGCAGCCAATATCTGTTAAATAGATGTCTAGAACCAATCAGAACCTAAATTACCCAAGATCGGAAGCTAAAAATCGTGGACACTCATTTTCAGGATGCGGCTGCGAGCATGCCGCTCTAGTTTCTCCCATTGAAGGCTGCCATTATTTGATAAAGGGATCTCTGCAACCAATCGGAACGTGAATTACCCAAGATGCGAGTCTTAAAATCGTGGACACTTCGCTGACCCTCATTGTCAGGCTGTGGCAGGGAGCAAGTCGCTGTAGTTTTTCCCAGTAATGGCTGTCAATATCTGCCAAATGGATGTCTACAACCAATTGGAACATGAATTACCCAAGATGCGAAGCTGAACATTGTTGACGCTCCATTGACTCTTATTCGCAGGATGTGGCAGGGAGCATGTTGCTGTAGTTTTTCCCAGTAAAGACTGTCAATATCTGACAAATGGATGTCTACAACCAAACAGAAGATAAATTACCCAAGATGAGAAGCTGAAGATTGTTGACGCTCCGTTGACGCTCATTCTCAGGATGCGGCAGGGAGTATGTCGCTGTAGTTTTTCCCAGTGAAGGCTGTCAATATCTGACAAATGGATGTCTACAACCATTCAGAAAATAAATGACCCAAGATGCGAAGCCGAACATTATAGACGCTCCATTGACGCTCATTTTCAGGATGTGGCAGGGAGCATGTCACTTTAGTTTTTCCCAGTAAAGGCTGACAATATCTGCCAAATGGAAGTCTACAACCAATCGGAACATAAATTTCCCAGGTTGCGAAGCTGAATCTCGTTGAGGCTCCATTGACGCTCATTTTCAGGATGCGGCAGGGACCATGTCGCTGTCTCACGTGCCTATAAAGGCTGCCAACATATCGGTTATGCATCACAGGGACCAAACTGTTGTTCAATTACCATACTTACAAACCCACGAATTGTTGACGCTCCGTTGACACTCATTTTCATGTATTGTCCATTCAACATCAGCTGCCATCGATAATAGTTTTCATTATGCTTTGAATATATTGGTAGTCTTTCTGCCCGAGTGAGACTTGGCCTTGTGACAAAGCTGAGCGCAGTAACATTCTTGCACTGTTTGCTCCCACATGACTAAAATTGATGTTTCTTGCCAATAGCTTCATTTCGCCTGCTATACATCTGTTTATCAACCGATATCGACAAACTACTGCTCACCATTCGTCCATAATATATCACTAACTATAACTCTGGTTCAAGATACATATAGAAGCTGGTGAAAGATTGTCGCATTCTGTTCTACTTTTTTTTCACTCCCTTATTCCTCCTCGTTTCAATTGGATTGACCGGCATCAACACCTTTTCAGCCTGTCTCTTTGACTTCCATGTCGGCCGAATCAATCTGGGGACATTTGGCGCGGCGCTCACATTCTGCTGCACTGGGCATTCTGGATCCTCAATGCAATTGTCTTGCTCTATATCAGATTCAACGTCCGCCGCGCAATCATCTTCACGGTCATTTGCATTATCTAAGTCCCCATTCCAGTGATGCCAATCTTCAGTGTCCGAAATGCTTTCAGGTGTGCAATTCTCATCAGTTTTGACTGGATGATGGTTGATTCTTCGGATTCGGCGAACGTTTAAGATTTGAGTTCGTCCTCCAGGGAGGTTCTTTGCAGACAAAGGTGGTGGCAAAGGAGATCTTTCTGACAATTTAAATGCAGCCACTCCATCATATTAAAGAAATACCACCATGCTTTAATGATATCTTCCGTGTCCGAAATGTATCCCACTGCAGTCATCTGCTTGTTTCGAGCGTGAGATTCCTGCTGGGTAGCACGTAGGATCTGGCTGCCCTGCGACACCTCCAGAAAGTCGTGCACCTTGGCCATTCTATGCAATTTCCTTTCCTCCGCCTCTTTCTTCATTTACGAGTTGTTTTCTGTGTTCGTTGTATCCAGTATTGGGTCAGTGCCTGCCAAAATCCCGTTATTGGCTCGAGTGAACTGCCATACAACGACTTTTTCGCAAAGAGTCCCGCCTGTGGTTTTTGACTGCCTCCAGTCGATAACATCTTGGCCAAGGGATAATCTGGCCTCCACTCTGACACCATGTGGTATGATAGTAAATATGTCGCATGCCACATTAGTGAGATCTGCGTACTTGGAGTGCGTTTCCTCCTGTTGACCTCACCAGTCGGTGATGTCCGGTAACCTAAATGTACTGCTAATCTCCATTGAGTCGGAGTGGTAATTATTGAGATTTGGATTAATTTGCCCGCTGTCTTTGGTGCTTCAGGCGGCAAATTCAAATAGAGCCTGGTGGCGGGCAATGAGCGTGCTGCGCGATCACTTCGTCCTGGTGTCGTCTCAGCGACATTGTTTGGCGTTAATTATATCTCATCATCGCTGGACACATCATACGGATCAAAGGATGATAGACAGAATCCTAAAACCATTTAGGAGGGGATAAGATTGCTCCTCGGTAAGCTTTGATGTTTATTGTCTGGCACACGTCGATGTTTGGCACAGTATTCATGCTCCATGTACTGCAGAAAGGCCTCTTGGTATAGGGTAGTATAGGATGTCTCATCCTCAGGATTAATATGCATTCCTTTGTCCCACTTTCTAAACGATCAAAACTTCTGGAAAGGATTGATGATGTGTGCAGAAATGAGAAGCATGCCGGTCAATGGAGTCGCTTCAGTGTGATATTTGGACAGCTTCTGTCGAGCTATCTTCACAGCGAAGAACAAGTCATCCTTCCATGTAGTCTTTTCCTTAGCCAAAGCTTGCATCGCGCCATCCATATGATCGAACATATCATTGTACACTGTGACAATGTGATGCAACGTGACTGTATGCCTCTTCGACATCCACAGGGTCCAATATCAGAATGGTCTCAACACTTCCATGATATACTTCACCATGGTCCATTCATCTTGAGTTGTGAAGAGTGGCAGGAAATCGCTGAATTTTGGGGTTTTGAGCCACTCGCGTGTGAATTCACGTAATCGGAAGACATGCTTGAGCAACTCCAGGGTCGAGTTCCAACAGCTCTTCACGTCATGATCAGAGGTCCCGCGTTGCGGACTTAGACATTGTGACAGTCAATGAACTGGTTTCAAAGACCAGGTGTTAGCGTAATCAATACAGCAACCATTCTCTGCTATATGAAGGTCAGTTTCAGCACTTTCAAATTATCCTGAAATACGTACTTTCTCAATTATCTTTGCTAGACCTGGTTTCATGGCCGACACCTTATTGATTCTAGCATTGCCCTCTTTTCGAATCCTTTGACTCTTCCCAATTTCTATGCTTTCATTGTCTCCAAATTGCTGATTGCACTCATGCGCTTCCCAAGACATGGTGCTGCCTGTGACACCGAGACTGCTCATGAATGCACCTAAAGCCAGCTGTATGACGTGCGCCATGCATGGTATGTGGTTCCTCAATGCCGGCCATTCCATTCCAGAGGCCTCAACGATTGATTGCAGCTCAGGTGTCATTGAGTCATTTGAGGAGACATTATCAGTTGGAATTCGAAGCAAACGGCCGTTGGTAATCTCAAACAACCAAGAACGTTCTTCAGATGTACGGCTAGCCTTGCACCAGTATGTTGGCCCGTGACCTATCATCCTTAATTAGCGTTCAAAAGGTGAAAGGAACAGGCGATCTACATTCTTGAAAGTGAGTTCGAACTTCATTCAATGCCCAATTTCGATCAATATAGTAAGCAATGACCGACGTTATGGCCAGTTTGTTTGTTGATGTCCATCCGTCCAGAGCTAAACTAACTCTATTTGGTTGCGGAAATTGCTTGGTAATTGCATCCACAGTCGGTGCATATTGCCTCTGGCAGATGTTAATAAGGGTCGTACCGGACGGCAGAACTAGGTCATCACGGAATGCCTTATATGACCATCGTCGCTCTAGATTTGATATAGCGTTCCATGGAATGTGAGCCGAAACAAATCCTAACATGAGGCAGCGATTCCACGTGTCTTGGTGACATTTGGAAGTTTCAAAGTCTTTATCTGCCAGTTTGGAACATTTTGTTCCTCATTTCAGTCAATATGGAGCCACCTGGATGTCAAATATGATCTTCCTCTGCGAACTTACTATTGTGATTCCTCGACATCCTTCCTGCATCAGGATGGCCGAAGCTGTTTCATCAACCGTCGAATTTGTTCATTCAGTAACCTCTGACTCTGTTAATCAGTCTGGCTTTGCGATGTGAGCTTTTGCCAGCAAGTGTTTCCCCATTGAGCTGGTCTCATGTTCTGATGGATGGCAAAGAACTCGATCACAAATGATACATATGATGCCAGGGCTGCCGGTCTCCTCAATTCCGCAGTGTAAATAGAATCGACACCATGGAGCTTGTCAAAAATTATTCCAAGCAATAGGCCGCTTCGAGTCAACATCCATTGAAGCCTCTCAAGCATGGAAGATAATTTGTCAAGTAAGGTCGCTCAAATCACGAATAAAGACACATTCATGTTTGGACGAGATCACAGCCTCGAGCAATGAGGTGTTCAAAGTTTTTGAATCCAACATGGCAGTTGGAATTTGACAGCTAGGTAATCCGACTCGAAAGACAGCCGAAAGTAAGGATACAGTAAAGCAGACTGTGGGTTCTTACATATTGGCTCTACTGCTACAAGTGAAACAATCAGATCTGTAAGACATTGCATGCATATTTGTGAAGTCGTATACAAGGTTAGCTTGCAAAGACTGACCGCGTAAAAGTCGATTTAGAAACAGCACAATGCAGTCCATGCTGTGAAGCGTTCTGAGCTTCCACGAAAACTGTTGACGCTCTGTGGGCACCGAATTAAAGGAGGCGGACACGATATTGTCACCAGCATTTTTGCCAATAAAGTCTGCCGATGGGTTCATTGGGGGTTACCTATGTTCCATTGCCGTTAGATTATTGAAGATGCAAGACCATTAATCATTGATCCTCCGGTGACGCTTATTGTTGCCTAGAAAAGAGGCCGATAGTTCGATTATGGGTCCAAGTTGTCCCATAGTCCCTTGATATTCCAGATGCAAGGCCTAAATCCTTGACGCTCGGTTGACTCTCATTTTCAGGGCATTATAACGAGGTCTTCAAAAGCACTTTTTCCTAGAAAGGCGGCCGATAGTTTGATTATGGATCAAAGTTGTCCCATGGCCCCATGATATTCCAAGATTCAAGGCCTGAAATGGTTGACGCTCCATTGACGCTCATTTTTAGGGCATAGTGATGAGGTCGTGGAAACGATTTTTGCCTAGAACGGCAGCCGATAGTTGAATTATGGATCAAAGTCGTCCCACAGCTCCTTGATATTCCAAGATGCAAGGCCTAGAATCGTTGACGCTTCATTCACAATCATTTCTAGGGCATTGTGACGAGGTCGTCGAAAGCATTTTGCTTATAAAGGCGGCCAAAAGTTCAATTATTGATCAAAGTAGTCCAATTGCCCCTTGATATTCCAGGATGGAAGGCCTGAAATTGTTGACACTCCGTTGATGCTCATTTTTAGGGCATAGTGACGAAGTCGTCAAACGCATTTTTGCCTACAAAGGCGGCCAATAGTTCCATTATGGCTTATTGTCACCGCACAGCCCTTGCATTTTCGAAGATGCAAGGCCAGAAGTTGTTGACGCTCCATTGATGCACATTTTTAGGACATAGTAGCGATCTTGTCACAACCAATTTTGAATAGAACGGCAGCCTATAGTTCGATTATGAATGAACGTTGCAGCAACACCATCTGGATGTTCCATGATGCAATGCCAAAAATTGTTGACGCTCCGTTGACACTCACCTTTGAGCTCACCTTAGAGACATACTAACAGTATCTGGGTGCTCAACAATTGTACATGAAATCCATACAGTCTTTTTTGGCAGCCAGTATACAGTGTCGATGTATTATCATTCGAATCCAAAATCTTCGAGACATCTAAGTTTGTGAGCCACCACAACACACATCATTTGCATGATGAATGACATAAGTCCATCGCATTTCAGCACTTTTGGCCAGCAATTTACCGCATAAAAATCCATGCACAAGTTTGAGATATTTATAGCCCGACATCCTCACCATTCCAAATCCAGCTCATTCTCCTCAATTTCAACGATGTACAATAAGCAATTTTTGATTATTCGACCATGTGCAGGAGGTCTGAGCGGAGAGTTATGTAGTTGGCCGCATGGATAAATACAGACTAACGGCTGTCATTCATCCGGGTTTCAGATGTGCTTTGACCACTCCTTCTATGAGTCATATGACATCACTGACTTGAACTTTGTTAGTAAATTTCGTCCCAAAGTTAGGTTTTGTTTTATCATTTAACTGTAACAGGCAACACCATATACAGTTCATTGTTTGTCAATCTACTTGATTTGGTGTCTAGAACATTTGCATGGCCTGTGCGAGCCTTGGGCACACACTGACAAATAATCTTGTCTCACGATTTGGTCATTGAAATCCAGAACAAGCTGGCACTTAACAAAGTAGGTACAAATTGCTTTTACTCGAAATACGTTGTCAAAAATACCTATTTGGCCATGTATTCTTCCGGTGATGCAGGAGCTGTCACCATGTCTTCGTCCGAATCCAATTTCTATACGGTAATTAGCTAGCCACGCCATACGCTGGTGTAAATGCTCACGGGTTGAACAGGTGTAGTAATCTCGCGCTGTAATGAATCGGGCACCGCGTCGGGCATGCGAGATACCATGTGATTGTCTGCCTGAGGTTTCTCTGAACCCAGCCTCATTTGACTACTTCCCTGTCGATACATCACGTGCGGCATTCGTGATTGTCCGGCGACGATATCAAGAACCTGCATAACCTCTCCAAATGTTATTGGTGATGGTGTGGCTGCTGTCGTGTCTGTTTGGGGCTTCACAACTGCCGGAACCTTCAATTCAGTCGTCTCGTACTTCATATCTCTCTCACGGAAGTAGTGGGCCGCTTCCCCCCATCCCAGTTGCATCAGTTCGTCAAGCCTCAGCTGCGCAATGCTCCCAACTCTCGGACCATTCCTGCTGCCAAGCCACTCAGGCCTTCATTCACTTGAGGACGTCGTCGTGTGAATTTCTTCCTTGATTTGATGGATTTGCCTTCCGGAAATGGCGAAAAGTTCTTTTTCAGAGCATTGACCATTGTATCTTGTGTTGACCTTGTTGTTGGGCAAGATGTTGGATGTTGCAAGATATGAACCACATGGAGGCAAGCTGCATCTTTTATTTCAAGGTTGGTAGGTTTCATCAATTAAAACAAAGCGAAATCAGCGTTGTGACCGTCACTTCATTCGGAACAGTCATGCTAACCGTACATTAAGACTTGATGGTTGGTGTGTGATTCATATAAGATCCCGGCGATCGCTTGAGACAAACATCACCAGACATCCTTTCCGTCGAAGAATGTCCTTTTTATATCTATCACAAATGAGATATCAGCTTTCATTCATCACAATAGATCCCTGCAAACACACTAACTCCATCGGACCGACTTACTGCAAATCGCGGGACTGTTGGAATCCCCTGCCACTATACACAGTGCGGCTATACACAGCCGGATTCAGAATGAATTGAAGGTGCAAGTTGGCTGTCACCCATTCCATTTTGAGTTGTAGCTGACTATAGAATCTTCAGGACATCCAACTTCTCTTCGTGATCATCATCCTCACCATTCCACAACAGCAAGTCATGGTTCCAGATATACTTCAACCAGGTGTGATTGAAGCTGAATCAAGCCGAACGACAGGCGCTTCAAACAATGTGCCACCCAGTGAGACACAGCAGCAACGCAGACAGCGGTTAGTTCACCGTGATGCTGCAATTGTAGCCTCCAAAAATATGACCCAGGAAGCACATTTCAAAATAGTACGTAAAACCGGAAGCAGCAAGAATATGAAGCAGCATGCAATCGGATGTAAGTCAATCCAGATTGATGTAGACGACGGTCAACTAACAGTATAATGCACAGCGGGGGTACATAGAGAGCTACGTGACCAATTCATCGCTGCCAGTAACGGGAAACCTCCATGGGCGACCAAGGCATTTGTCCGCACAGTCGGGGAAATTGAACATCACGATGTTGTCAGTTCTGGGATTTTTGCAGACAAATTTGGTGATAAACATCCCCAGGAGTGGACCAACCATGCTTTAAGGACCTTAGAGGAGGCTACGGAGTCGTATATGGTTGAGGTAACAGCCGATTCTCACTCTAGAAGCAGCAACTAATTTCTTGTAGGTTTTCAACATGTCAGCTACGATGGCAACACAACGAGGTCAGGTACAGCTTGAACATTCCGACATGCGTCTTGCCTTGAATATGGCCAAAATGGCCAAAGAAGGGTTTTCGCGCGCCACAATTCAGGAAACGCAACAACTGATCAAGAAACCACTCGTCCAAGTTCGAGAAGAGAAGAAGCAGGGTGTTGTGTTTCCCTCGCATAACAATGTGACGGCTGCGATTGACAGACACCCAGCAATGATTCAGGAACATCAAATAGACAGCTGTCTTCCTTGCCCTAATGACACAGCAAAGAATCCACGGACTCGTTGGAGGTGCAAAGGCAGAAGTGCACCTCCACCACGACTGGCACCACCGAGGCCCAAAACGCCACTTGCGCCGCCAGATGCCAGTGAGCGAACTCAAAGCTCCGAAACAGAAGGCGGGCCACCCGGATATGTGTATATCCATACTCCGCTTCCCAGTGCTCGATTTTTCACTCTTGGTCCACATGCCTATGAGCGCATGCGCGATAAAGATTTCATTCCAGATTTGCTGACGGATGAAGGTCCATCCACAGGGTAGTACACTATCAGCTGCGTGGTAATGCAGCTGACAGCCATTTTGTAGACAACTGCAGCCTTTTGAGTGAACATGACAGGGAAGACGAGAGTTGACTGGAGGGAACGGGATTTTTGAGTATTATCATAATCTACAATCAGTGGACACTTTAAAGTATATTTTAAACGGTATATTCATATGCATCATTAAAGAACAATGTCATTAGAAAGGAGAATGTACAAGAACAGCACAGACCGGCTGCCACAAGACCATTATTGATATAGTATGCCAACGTTGATGGTTCCATAGTGCGGTTACGCCCGTGGCAAAATGAGCGTCAACAGAGCATCGATGATTTTAGGTCCTGTAAGTCGGGTAATAAAAATGGGATTTGGTAGTGAATACACATAATGGAAGTGTGGCCACCCTTGATAGGCAAAAGAGAAAGCAATATACTCCCTGCCCCATCTCGAAAATGAGCGTCAACAGAGCTTCAACCACTTTAGGTCTTGTCTGTCTGGTAATTAAGAAGTAATTTTGTAGTGGTTATACATAACAACAGCATTGATAACCTTTAGATGCAAAGAAGGAAGCGAAACGCTCCCTGCCCCATCTTGAAAATGAGCGTCAATGGAGCATCAACGATGTTTGGTCTCGTTAGTCTGGTAATTAAGAAGTAAATTTGTAGTGGTGATTCATAACAACAGTATTGACAACCTTTATACTCAAAATTGAGAGTGAGACACTCCGTGTCCTATCTTGAAAATGATCAACGGAGGGTCAACGATTGTTGGTCCTGTAAGTCAGGTAATGAACCTGAGATTCGGTAGTGATTATACATAATGGAAGTATTGACATCCTTTATATGCAAAAAAAAAAGCAACCCACTCCCTGCCCCATTTTGAAAATGAGCGTCAACAGTGCGTCAACAATTTTAGGTCTTGCTAGTCTGGTAATTATGAAGCAATTTTGTAGTGGTTATACATAACAACAGCATTGACAACCATTAGACGCAAAAGAGAAAGCGAAACGCTCCCTGCCCCATCTTGAAAATGAGCGTCAAAGGAGCATCAACCATTTTTTGTCATGTAAGTTGGGTAATAAAAACGTGATTTGGCGGGGAGTTCACATAGTGGAAGTGTTGACACCCTTCATAGGCAAAAGAAATAGCAACACGCTCCCTGCCCCATCCTGAAAATGAGCGTCAACAGAGCGTCAACGATTTTAGGTCTTGTTAGTCTGGTAATTCAGAAGTAATTTTGGAGTAGTTATACATAACAACAGTATTGACAACCTGTATACACAAAAAAGAAAGCAAGATGCTCCGTGTCCCATGTTGAAAATGAGCGTCAACAGAGCGTCAACAATTTTTGGTCCTGTATGTCGGGTAATAAAAACGCAATTTGGTAGTGATTACACATAATGGAAGTGTTGCCATCCTTTATAGGCAAAAAGGAAAGCGTCACGCTGCCGGCCACATCATGAAAATGTGGGTCAACGGAGTGTCGACGATCTTGGGCCTTCGATCATGGTTTAACGAAGCGCGCTGCGGCTGTTACACCCCATATACTCAGTTTTGGCCATTTTTGAAGTCTAAAACGCTCGTGAACACTCAGTTGCATCTTTGTAGATGAAATAAGTTGTTACTGTTCAGGAGGCTATTGCAGGAATATCATTTGCTTATTTACTCATAAAGGCTGCTAATCACTTGTTCATCGATACGTGAGATCAAGCACCACTTAGATTACCCAAGATGCAAGACCATCAATTGTTGACCCTTGATTGACGCTCATTTTCAGGATGGGGCAGGGAGCATCTCTCTACTAGTTCGCTATATAAAGGTTGTCAATACCTCAGAAAATGACAATGCAGTACGATAGTCAATATTTTGCAATTAACAGTAGGATATCTAAATGCAACCATAAATAGAAAAACCCGAAACGCTGCACCGGAGATTGGACCCAATAGGTCTGGCTGAACCCGGCGAAACCTGCAGGTGGACGGGTACGCGGCACAGTTTGGACTGCCAAGAAGCAGTGGGTCGGGTTTCCGGACAGTTCTTGAACCAAAACGAACCGTTTTCCTGGTCTAAACTCGGACCGCTGGCGGGTTACCCGGACCCGTTGCTAACACTATGCCCTCCCAATCTACCACCTCCAGATCGACAACCTCCAAATTCACCACCAATTCTGCTGTAGCATTGCCTCCATGTCCATCTCCGGGTTCACCCTATCTTGGCCTCCCACTGTATCTCCAAGCTCCCTCAATCACATCCTCCAAATTTGCACCATCATTGCCTCCAAGTGCACTTCAAACCTTACATAAAACGGACTTGCAAGTTCATGCAATCATCGCCTCCAACTGTTTATCCACATTCACTTGATCACAGCCTCCAAGTTCAGATATTTGTGGTTTCCAAGTGTATCTCTGAACTCACTCGATCACAGCCTCCAAGTTTGCACAATCAAGGCCACCGGTGCATCTCAACACTCACAGAATTGTGGCCTCTGAGTGTAATGCTAACCCTACACCATCACTGCCTCCTAGTGCATATAACTGTTAGTTGACTCGATCTCAGCCTTTATAGGGATCATTGGGTTCACTCGATCACAGTCTCAATCGTGGTGCCTCTCCAATCTCGCTGCATCACAGCCTCCCGCTGTGTCTTAATGGTCACTCAATCGGGGTCTCCAGAAGCTACTCAGATTGCTCTCGAATACCTTCTGCAGTCAGATCGACTGGATGTCTGTACATAGCTAGAATACAACAGATAATACATGCCATTTTATGATGTAGCCAATCGTGTGATTGTAAAAAAGATGAATAAGGGTGACAAAATGGCATGTGTTTATGAGACCCTAAGAACCACTGCTGGGAGAATTCTGCACCAAAAATAATCTCTCCCACGGAGCTGCACAGAGATTTCATAAGCTCATGATCAAATCTCGATGGGATTGTGCAGAATGTCTCAGATGCTCTCCAAGTCCCCCACAGACCGTCACAGTCATCTCATCTGCTCCACAGTTTGACCATCCTATATGTCAACTATCATAGCATCATCAATGCACCTCCATAGCTGCAGGTGCTTTCAGACACACCAGAGAATGCACTTGCAGTATCTCAGAGCAGTTAGCCTAGCACCAGAAGAGCCTGGGAATGTCTGGAATGAGTTAAGAGCACCGGTGTGATCAACAGGAGTGACTGGGAGCGTTTTCGGTTCCTTTCCGACCACTCTACATTTCACTGATAACCTTGGCATAAGCCGGAAAGCTTCTGAGAGTACTTATGAGCACCGCTTTGGTCGACTGGAGTGTGTTCAAGATTTTCTTCCGTTTTCCAAACCGAGTTCCACTTTCCAGATGAAGTAGGTCACTACTATTGGATTGCTGTGTGCAGTGACTTCCAGAGGATAAGTTATTATTGGAAATGAGTAACATCTACCTCAATATCCATGTTGAGAAAATATAACCAACCCCTTCTTTCCACTGGCAGAATCAGACAGCGCACAATGAATACCAGCGGCTGCTAGTGCTAAAGATATCAGAGCGAGAGATTCAATAACATGGGATGTAGTAGGCTGGTGCCCCAACCAATCAGCAGTTAAGAGGAACTGATGGTAGATTGAATCAATAATTTCCATTTCGCTGAACCGTGATTTCTTATCTTCCAGAACTGTTGGAAGCTGAGCATCATCGAATTGGAGCTCCGTGGCCTGCATCCGAAGTACAGTCTGAGAGCCCAAATCAAACTGATAACGACAGACAACTTTTCTGCAAGCCCCATCTGTGCACTGTTGTCAAATGGTACTAGTTTTCAGTTTCAACTATGTATATTTGTGGCATAGTCAATAGAATAAGTCAGAAAGAGGTGAATTAAGCAGATGTAATGTCTTGCAGCGAAATGTATGTGAAGATCAATATTGAAAGAGATTGGCCTCCGGGCAGTACACACACAGATGGTGTATCTACCGCAGTGCCGGGTAATGCTCACCGATAATCCTGAGCTTCAATGGTTTGTATTGATATTGAGAATGACACATATGGTGTTGCGATTTCGGAAGTGTCAGTCACACTGGAATGGATGCATTTCAATTGCTCATACTGAATGTTAGGGCTCATATCAACAATACTATGGATGCAAAAATTGGAGGTAGGTTTAAGCCAACATGTATAGAATGGAGCCAGACACACCTGCATAATGGGCTACAGTTTTTTGATTGTAAGATTCACCAACCCATGCTATTGGCCAAAAAGTCAACTCAGAATCTGAATTAGAACAAGTGCCCTTACACATGACTCCACCAAATGTTGTAAATATGGGTGAAAGTTCACCCATTTTCGTTGCACTCATGGCATAGAATTTGTTTCAGCATTCAGAATCTGCAGAACTCGATAGTTTTGGGAGCTTGTGAGTGATGGTGTAGTTAGAACAGTTCCAACTCAGTTTGTTATTGATAGAGGAGAAATATGACCCTCCGTAGGTAGTATACACCCCAGATCGACCCACTCATTTCCATGATATCCTGTTGTATTAGGATGCTGCAGCTATGTTAGTGGCCTATAAGGCAATATCGTAAGTATAACTTCCCTTTCATGTGTTCATCTGTGCAGTATCTGCAGCATACCTTGACAACAGTATTCCAGTTAATGGAGGAGCAAAAGGGGGAGAATTTGGGTACACAAAGGACTGATTTACAACTAGAGAAACAATGGTAAGGTAGTATGATGATTCATGGGTAAACATATTGATTCAAGCGCTCATCATTGCCAAGATTGCTAACAAATGGATCACAAATAATTACTCATGTTCTTATTTTGCATGAATATCTAGTAGGTTGCACACCCTTAAATTACAAATTGATCATTGGTTTCAACTACTTCAAAGTTAAATAAAAATATATGTTCTGGTTGAAAGCTATATATGATGGTATGAATACATAGTGAGTCATTATGTCACAGCAGGCAATGGAATAATCACATGCAGTTCAGGGGAATGGAGGTGCACCTAGATTTGAATGGTTTTGCTGAATTCAATGCAATGGCTGGCATTGCAGGCTTTCATTATGCTGACAGTGAACTGCACTCTTTGACACTCTGTTTTTGTAACCCAAGCAATCCTGATTCTCTCACTGTGAACACTCGTGATGGAAATGGGTTCTCATAATCTATCTTCAGATATGGGTTTTAACAGCCCACATATACATTTAGTCTGAATGCAGATAAGTCTGCACTGAATGCATTGAAAACTCAGTTGCCTTTGAGTAAGTGCAATACATGGGGTGGGCAGATGTTGCAAATCATCTGCAGAGTTGATGAGCAGAATCTGTCTTTTGAGAGTTTGTCTCACGCTCCGGCTCTTTTGATGGCACCCAAACAGTCAGCAGCTGTTCTAGCATTTGGACACGTAGATCCTAACATACTACTTAGTCAATATCGAGATGTGGGAGGTTACTAAATCGCCAGGGATGTGCATTTATGATTTAGTGTGCAGGGGCTACCTTCCTCCAATGGAGTGTTGACTTGGAGCTGAACATTACAGGCATTCGAGCAGCAGCATTAACATATGGATCACACATAGATTATTATATTGGAAGAGGCCACGCATGATGAGTTGCTGGGACCTAAATGTGAAGTGTCTTGATTGATGACAGTCTGTGTGCACTGCCACCACTGATTCAAAGTCGAAGACAGTACACATGAGAATGAACAGAATGACAATCTATATTGCACTACATGCTTGGGGTCATGTGCTTCAGTGGCTGATTTGTTGCTCTGAGGCGTGCCTGGATTGGAATCATACGTCCAAAATGATTTATGGCTTGTCAAAGTTGACTTGATCCAAATCCAGAAACATCATACTTGACAGGATTGCAGATTTGAGGTGTGGCAGAACTTCAATCAGTGTTAAGGATGCAAACAACAGTAAAAGCTGCAGCTAAGCCATGTATACCGGAGCCATGTCTCATTATCCATACCTGGGATGTGGATCGGATCTATGTCTAAAATACTATTGGAAGCTAGAAAATGCTGCTGAGTTGCCACTAATATGTGAGGCGTGTCCCAAATTCTAACACAGATACTTCATGTCGCCTAGACTGTCTTCATTGTGATATGGGATTGGCAAATATAAATGCTCGATCCATCATAGACTCATAATGAGACACCAAACTCAAGACATATGAAGAATTCTGTTGCTTACATGGAAGTAGATTAGTCATGGTTTGTTTTAGTCTTTTGAGTTTGACATTTGTACCAGGCCTTAGCTTTTAGGTGAATCTGAGATTCGCCATGAACAAATGATTTGAAGCTCTACACTTAATCGTAAATTGTACTTCAACGCTGGCCAATTGTCTTAGGTTGATGCAAGACTGGAAATTCATATTATAGCTGCAGGTGTAGCATCAATGAATTGGTGCACACAATACATCTTCACTCTGGCCCTGGACCTTTTTCCCAGTGCACCTGCACCATCCTAAAACGAGTGCTATTCAATTTACTTTAGTTCATATTTGTCATTAATAATGATCAAGATTGTCAAAGATATTCTATGATAACCAGTGCTGATTTAAGAAACAACAATTCCTATATCAAAACTTTGATTGACTTCAAAATGCTAGAGAGAAATAATACAGTCAAACCATAGATTGTGCCTTCCAACCGACCTTTTGACTAATTGTGTCACTTGAGAAGAATAGGTTGGTTGAATATGTAAGGAGGCACATCTTCATTTTACCTTCCTAATAATCTCATATGATTGTTCATCTGACCGCAATGTGTCTCTGATCACTGTCAGCTGCTGCTTATAGTACTAACGAGAAACCAGATTCTGGTAAATAATTGACATTATTATGTTCAATTGACTCAACAAGTCGTGCAAGACTCACATTTGTATGACTACAGAATATTGGTGCGAATCACTCATGTGGTAATCATAGCCACCATGGCTCATATTCAGAATCTGTGTGTGGTACTGTATTTTGCCCTAGCTGAACAACTTGTGCATATACATGGAGCTACTCATTCAATACCCAAAACATCTCAGTTATTACTCTATTGCTTGCACAAATATCATCAGGACCAGTCCCCCCCGCATTCAGTGTAGTAACAAACACCGAGTGACTCTCTCAATCCTGGGATTTGACCTGGAACACTGTGCATGTATCCATCAGCAAAAACTAAATTTCCTTCTGTAGATTTATATAGTTAATTATAACGACAAACTCAAACAAATGAAATTGACGTTTCCCTGAAATATGGCATTGCTCTAACATTCCTGAGTGATCTTTCAGTTGTTGCGATGCTGTTTTCAAGCATCCCAACCAGTTCACCCACTTTTGCAAATGTGACAACGAGCGCTTGACCAACAGTTTGCACTTCATGTGGCAATATCACAAATAATGTCCCGGAAGACTCCTACTTCATCCAATTGGTTTTGTCCCCACATCAATGATGGTACTCGCTTCATTCGGTTAATGAAGCATATAGTTCTTGTGTTCAAAGATCCCTCATGGCTTTATTTCACCAATGATGATTACCATGCAGTGGTGGTTCATGATATTCAATTTGTTGATAGAAGAGCATTAAGTAGCTTCCAGATGTTCAACCGTCATGGGAAGGTTATCCATCATCAAGATTAGGATTTCGCACATTTGAGATCAGACTTCATTAAACCATCAGTTCCATTACATTTACTACTTTTATGATATATCTATGAAACATAGAATAATATAGCACAAAAAGGAAATCCTCAATCTGATCACTGACACCATTCCTAGCCGCCAGGTAACATCGCATCCTGTACAATCATACTTCCATCGACTAATCCCATATTCTCAATGATGGTGATGTTGGTGATGTTGTTTCTGTTGCTGTCACTGCAGGGGACGGGCTGTCTGCTGTGGGTGATGGCAGACCTCCCCATAGGCAGAACAGTTGAGAATCACATGCAAGCTTCAGTAGCAGCAACCAAGCTGCTGAGACAATTAAAAGGATTATTGGGCTGCTCTATCAGCTCCTCTGGGACATAATCAAGGAATTCCTCATCAAAGCTACCCTGATCTTTGCGAGGTTGTGCCATTGCTGGGTCTGTGCCAGTTGGATGGATCCTTCAGTAAAACGTGCTGCAGATATTTTCTATCTTTTCAGCTCGAACATCTGGCATGGAAGAACAAAAGTTTGTGTTGAGATGAAGAAATACATCTGTGCATGCATTATTAACCATGGTATTAATCTTTCTTGTATCACACTTAGGTTGTGCTCAACCTCCTGGACCAAACTCTGGCAGAACCCAAAACTTGCCTGTTTTCCAGGCCAACAGACAATGGTGGATGGCCATGGCAGTGAGGGCAATGAATGTTGGGTTGATTTTATCAATCAACAATCTATCTTTCATTCCCATTTGTCATATGCCATAGAAGTATGTCTGGTGAATAACATCCACAATTTGAGTCGCTGCAAATCGAAAGTTGCATTTCTAAATTGATCATCAAGACAATGATTAAACCAGAAGGGAACATTGACCTTACCTCACGAAAGTTGAAGGGGTATATAAACGTGTGCTTCAGCAATAGCCAGGCTACCATTTCCCGGATGTCTGTAGGAAACTTTGTAAGAAATCTGTAAACAGAGTCCATTCAGGTCGTCCACTGTTATACCATTGCAGCACAAGAGCAAGTAATCTTCACGATAGCCTGATGCACAATGTCAGGTCTGAAATCAATCGTTGAGGGAATTCATTTACCACTGAAATGTAGGTACATGGAGAGTCTGAGTTTCTGTTGGCTGGATCAATCCTGGTGATTTCCTCAAACCACCAACCATGGCTCTCGGCAGTTTTCACCACATTCGTGGTACAGGGATTCACAAACGTTGCATACATGATGCCTATATGCTTCACAGGTGCCATTAGCATCACCGGAATGCCTGAAATAGTTGTCTGGGCATTGTATTGGGTGCCAATGATGAGGCCTGTCACATCGTCAACCAAGGGCACATATCTCCACAGATTTGAAGCGTTCCACGCAACCAAATGCCCACCGGCTGTATATCAAATCTTCCTCTAGTAAATATATGCATTAGCGGGCGAATTCAATCATTTAACGCTTAATCCAATACCATGTTGGATCGCAGTAGCACAGGCTCTCTTTCATCCTCCTCCACCGAGACACAATAGACATCCTGACACTGAGGATGTAGGGGTTGCACCAACATCAGAGTAAATTGAGTTGCCGCAACTCGTTTTCCAAGTGTGGATGTGAGAGCATCTCTTGATGGCTACTTGCCAGTTGGTGTCCTGGATGGTCGCTGAAGTGACTTGTCCTCCAATTCTGAATTGTCAACTCGACAATCATTGTAAATTTCAGGTATTGTGCTTGGATCGTCATTGAGATCCTCATCATGGATAGATTTTCTCCTTCCGCTGGTGCTTGAAGCAGGAGGAGGTGGAGATGTGCGGCGCCTTTGTGTCTTGATTCAAAAAGGCGGCAAGTAATAAGTACAAAAGAAATAAAGCAGTGACTAAAGGAAATCTCAATGAATGTATACTAAACGAATTGAACCATGTTTTATAGGAGAGATCACATTGATATGATTGAAAGCATCGTTGCGATGCATCCTCTTATTCTGTCAATGATTTCAGGATCTTGGCATCTCTTGCCACCCATGCTTCCAACTCCTTGGATGGTCGGCAACTCGGAACTAAGAATGTCAGGTGATAATCATGCCACAGGGTGATTGATGGGCTTCTTTTGACGAAAATCATTATCGCAATGAACTAAAAAGCCTATGCATCTCAGTAATCACTCTAGATAACATCTTCTGGGCAAAGATACCACACTACCAATTACGTAATAGCCATACACGGAGTCCTATCGCGGCCATGGGGCCTTCCCCAAAAATAATCTTTTGAACCAATAATCCCAACATCATGAACTCTCAACACAGCCCTTCGTGCATAAGTATGACCGATGAAATAATGAGAGAAACAAAACACCAAAATGATACCGAAAATCTCTCCAAAAAACTCCAAATTGTCGTCTATCTGTCCACCCTCCAAAGTACCAGATAAATACTCACCCAGAACATGCATCCTTGATCAACCGTCCAGCCAGTGCATTCCATTCTCCCAACGACAAATTGGGAGCTGTGTAGCTGCTTGTACACTTCATTTTGGCCACAGAGCCTGCAGGTGAAAGATTCACAATATGATTGTGCTCGTGTCACCAAGCCACATACTCAACAGGAACATTGCTCTGCTCGTAATCACCAGAGAGACCGAGAGCATGGTTTTGGATGAGTTCAAGGTATCACTGCTGCCTGATAATCCTCCTTTCATGCTTCCTTTCGAACTTTTGGAAGCTTGTTATCATTGCCGGGAACATCCTGGGATTTGGGCGGCATATCTCCGCATTGTCAACCAATTCCTCCCCGATATCATTGGTCATATCCTCGGCTGCAGTAATGAAGATGTCATCCAGAGGAACATAGCTGTGGCCACCACGCATAGGGGTATCTGAACCAGATGTGCCGTCTACCTGATGGCCACGATACGTGACACAAAAACACATTATGTTGTTTAATTTCTTTCCTGCCTTTACCTATCCTGCAGGAGTGTAAATATCAATGATTGGGGTATCATTACGGGCAGGCAGACCACCATCCCCATTACCCTCCTCCCCCCAGGCCCAAAGCGGTCGGATCTTCCAGTGGGGGTCTGGCAGATGGGAAATTGCAGCATTCACGATTGACAAGATGGTCGTATCAACTCTCGATTTACCAATCAGAAGTATTAATTCATCATCCCCAGGCTAGTGCCGGGACAATAGCTGCATATTGTTTTCACCTGCCCTCGGCCCAGCAACGTCGGAATCCACATAGGCGACGTGAAAGTTCAATGGCTCAAGAAGGAAATATGTCGAGGTGTTGCAACGCACCATTCTTGGCAGAGACCATTGACCTGAGGTTTCTTCCTTGTTGTTCTCTGTAACTCCACATCATCGGGACGAGACAAAGAAGAAACAGGGCAATTAAATACACACCAACGTGGACGAATTTCCCCTTCTAAGTCGGGGTATCATTGATCCTATTCTCTCTTCAGCAAGGGTCAACCCCAGCACACTCATCAAGTGCTGCCTTGAGTTTCAGACTATCATGCATAGTCTTGTCTGCCATGTACCATTTCCAAAGAGGCCTTTTAGACACCAGATCACTGATTCAAGTAACACAATGATCGATTAGGAGATCCCATTGCTCTGAGCTAGCGGCATGCTTGTTGCTGATGCTCATGGACTGGGAAATCTCCTCTTATGAGCTCCCTGACTGTATTATATTTCCGTTGCATTATCAAGCCACCCTTCTACTGCCAAATCCTCATGCTTTCTGCTGCCCATTGGCTTACTCCAACACCAGCATTCTCAGCTGAGAGGCAGACTTGTTGAGTCGGAATCTGGATTATAATAGCATCTGTGACACCTGATTTCAGCAACCAGAAGGCATCACATTAGATTGTAGGTTTCCAACAGTGGTCAATAATTGAGTGGTGGATATCAAATGCTCGGTACTGTAGACAAGCGTCGGGAGTGATGAATATATCATCAAGGGTGAATCGATGCAGTAGCAGCAGTGAGTAGGGTGTGTTGAAGGTTCTGGAGATTGTAAGTATAGTGGGCAGGCAAGGTGAATATATATGTGGGCTTGGAGAGGTTATCTTGATCCGGCGACATCATCTTGGCTGCTACTCAGCTAGGACGCAATTTGCTTAGCATCATTGAATGGCCCTGATTCGTCGACTGAACGCTTAAATTCGTCACAAAGACAACAGAACAGATCCTCCACAATCATATTTCACTCGTTTGTCCTGGCTCTTGTCCTTGTACCCTGCGATGGCATCACTGAGTTGGTATCTAAGGAGAATCCAAGGTTCATGTAAGGTAAGAACTTAACAAAAAGTGACAACTATGAATCAGGCAATGTGTGTAGGACGGTCTTGTAAGGGTGCAAAACCATTGCCACAATGAGCTGAATGCATGTACGGTATGCTTCTCGAGAGCCAAGTGATGCTTACAATGAGAGAGCAATCAAATACTTTGCAAATGCGCACAGGAGGATGAGAGAAATTCTACAAGAATGGTAGGACCCATTTTTGGAAATAGTAAATCAATGTGCAAGTTGTACTCAGGACCAGCCAGCTTGCAATGGTATGGGTACCTCAATACCCATCGAGACTCTTCATAATGTTGTTGTGACATTTTATCTTGCTAATGAAATGTGGATATTCTTTAATGGTGTTTTTGCCGCTTGAACAGGTACTCCTGCATCGGTGCCTATATCACTCACCTCAGTCTCGACCAGAAAGGAAGAATTGTATTCTTATCAGCCAAACAACTGCCTGATGATGGTTTTGTGACCAAGGATGATAGTATTTGACATCGATTCATTCTTGAATTGCAGCGTGACCCCTTTCTTCACCTGTCCATCAATGATTGCAGTGATATAGGAGCTGACAGCAACCATGTCTTTGTGGATCCAGTGCAACCTCCAGTTCGGACATGGATTAATGGTACTACAGACTTGGCCCACCGTCTATCCGGGAAGCCTATTAGCAACAAGTATTTCGATATCTTCGATGATGACAGATATCCATAGTTGCAGTTTCCTTGCGAGGAGGAGTATGGAGTAGCCCACTGGTGCGTCAAGCACTACTTGAGCAGAGCTGCTATTAACGAGCTTTTGAGCTACCCTACGATGGCAATTGTCAGCAACATCACTTTGTCCCAGACTTTATTCACATGGTTGAATGAAATGGTCCATGCAATGGGCATCAACTCTAGGAAATCGGGCAAAGTGTGTTACAATCGTTTGCCTGATCAAAACAACCTTTGCGATCAAGATTACAATCATTTCTTCTTCCGCAATCATGTTGAATGAATTGTGTTCCTGATGCAACAGCTTGTGTTCAGGGAATATATGTTGTATGATTCAGCAAAGGAATTCAATGAAGCTGAGGAACGTATCTACTCAGAGGTAAGATCAAGGGACTGCTGTTGCAATGAACAGGTATGTTAGTTGAATTTCGTCATATGTACGATGATTTTGACAGCTTCAATAGCTAGGGCAGCCGCTTGGCGCTATGATGGTCCCTTGATTTGGCAGTTCAAACTATTCAGGCGAGGAGAAGGAATGGCCAGCATATGTGATTCTTTGAATCATTGACTCGACGATTAGATCTCAGCCTTCAAATCTTGCATGCATCCTTGTCACCCATCTTCCCATTCTTCTGAAATATCAATTTAAAGGACATGGAAAAACAACTGCCATGAAGGATGAACAACTCCATAATTGGGAAGCTTTAAAAAAGGTCTTTGAGCTGATTGTTCGTCATCTGGATGCGCTTTTCAACACTGCCAAGATCATAGTTCGTGTGGACGGTCAGATGCGGCAATGATATACTGTCATCGATGCATGCCCAGCTGACAACTTCGAAAACATCCACTGGCAATCGATCACGGTGCCCTGCTGGCCTGTGTATGACGCACCAAGATTGTCGTTTGGCTAAGGGAATTCATTGTCGCGGGAAATGAGAGAATATGAAATATACTTCCAAAAGATATTATGCGCGATTCAGGGAGATGAGATGGAGAAATGGGAAGGAAGATATTTTCTGGAAGATCGAGCAGTTGGAAACTAAGAATGCATCCTGTGGCATATGAAATGCATCCCCCTGATAACTATTATCGTACCTGATATTCTTCATACCATCTCTCTCTGTATGAGTAAGCATTTGATGGACTGGGCAACATCCTGCCTCAAACAGCATTCCAGGATTCACAAATTCAACCAGCTTTGGGCGATGATGCCTCCTCATCCTGGCTTTGCTCAATTCAACGAGCCATATAACCATGTGACACAATAAAGTGGTAAGGAGATGAAAGCACTTGGGCACATGATCGTTTCAGTATTCACAGAACTCTTTCAAACTCCTCAGTGAGGCCACAGATTCCCTTCACAGAAGCCCTGTTGTGCGGCAAGAACTTAATGTATTTTCATCTAATGGCACAGTACCAGTACCATACTGAAGCCACGATGGAGTACATGGAGAAGTGTCGGGAGGGGTTTCATTGGCTGAAGTATGTATTCAGTCTATTCCACAACAGTAAATCTACAAAGAAGATCTCAGAAGCCTTGGAAATGCAGCATAATGTGCACAAACCAGAGGGATGGGAGACTGGGCTGGCTTGGAACAATATTTTGGGGGCTGCAATGGGTTGTCTGGTTCATGGAGATACAATGCAGATCGAGTGAGAAATTGAACAACATCTTGCAGATGAATTGGATTTCAACTTTGTGAAGATGCATCTCCTGAACCAATTCTCTGACCATATCTGCCAGCTTTGCAACCTCGTAAATGCAATCTCTGTACTCCCAGATTGTGCGATAATGGAACTTCAACAAGCATACCAACAATCAAATCATCATGAGGCTGCCTTGCAGATTGTCTGACTGACAGCCTCAAAGGAGGTGTTTCAGTAGCGAGAGATAAATGCCAATGCCGCAAAATGACGTTGTGACAATGAAATGCCTCTAACCAAAGCGCCTATGAAGTGAATGATGAAAAACTGGCTACCAGAAATCAACACCCTTGATGACTTGGCCAAGTGTTGTGCAATGCAAAAAGGGGTGCTATAGAATCACATTGCTTTGTGTTTCAAGAGATTAGCCGACTTCACAGCCATCATGGATTAGGATTGGTATTTCATTTATCTCAACGATGCAAAAGGGATTCAGTACATTGCGGTGCCAATTGGAGTGATGACTTTTCAATCCGTTGAGCAGGCAGTTCGTATGGTTCATTGCAATGGGTCCACAAGGTGGAGAAAGCATAAGCCACCAAGAAATGATACAGGGCCACTCTGGATGGGGACGAGTCTGGATGGCCACTTCAATTCGACATTACAACACATTCCCACACATTCAAAGTGTCTTTTCATCGTTGAGGATGCTGAATCAAGCGTTAAAGGTTTTCTTGGCTGGGTTCAGATGTTTGCAACAGAGCCAATACATCAGGCTGCTGGTATGGTGATTGTTCAGGAGAGACATCATCCTCCAATGCAACCCTTCCAAGATGGAAGCCACCATCATCAGCCTCGTTTCCGTGTTGGAACCACTTATAATGTCCCGACAAGCACAATTTAAGGGGATGTACACCTTCTTCCGCTGACCCTGCAGCCAGATAGCATGCAGTGGTACTTGAGCAACATAATTGACTTGAATGTGTTCAATTTGGTTAACATGCAGATTATGCGATTTGATGTGTGAAGTAATCGTTTCAGTAATATATCGAAATCAGATAAGTGTTTAATCTGGGTGTCTTAATTTTGTTACGGGAGTTGTGCAAGTTTGTTTATAATGGATGTTACCAGGGATTCATTAGTTAAGAATATTCTTGAAATCAATGGAACAGTTCAAAAAACTATCGAAACGATTAAAATCTAGCTGACCAACATGAAACCCGTGCAGAAAATTACCTTAGAAGATTAAACAACTTGTTGAAACATCATTATCATGCAATCACATCATTGAACCCCTTGGAGCACAGTGGCGGAATGGAAACTAGCTGTCCGGAATATTTGTGGAGGATGTGGAGAAGGATCAGTGCCTGGGGTTCATTTTCGGTAACCGATTTCGCTTTTTGCTGATCCACAACATTCTCTTAAGTCCCAGTCTGTCATGATGATTTCCCATCTCCTCTCATCTCATCTCTCTATTGCTTGCCTTCAACTCTACCATCACCTAAGAACACGAAGTTAGGTCATCCCTCTCTATCTCTCCATGCCATGATCACAGGTCAACACTAAGTACAGCATCCCAGGATCGACTGTCTCCCGCTCCCAGCCAGTCTCTCAGCTCTCAGCAAACCTTGATGTACCCAATTCTCTACATTCCAACAATCACAAATCAACCAATAATTAGAGTCTCAGCTCCCATCTTGCCTCCATCCCTATCGATCGCCTCCAGATCAACAGCCTCGTGATCAACCGCCTCCAGATCAACCGCCTCCAGATTGACCACCACCAGATTGACCCCCTGCAGATTGACTGCCTCCGGATTGACTGGCTCAAGATCAACCACCGTGTACTCCTCCAATCTTCATTGATCATGACCGCTAAGTGCATCTCCAAACTCGCTCGAATACAGCCTCCAAGTTCACATGTTTATGGCCTCCAAGCGCATCTCGTAATTTGATCCATTACAGCCTCCAAGTGTAGCTGTGAGTTCACTCCCTTTCGGCCTCCATGTGAATCTCCAAACTCACTCAATCACGGCCTGCAAGTGCAACTGTGAGTTTACTCGCTCTGGCCCACCAAGTGCATCCCCAAACTCAATCAAGCTCAGCCACCAAGTACATTTCTAAGCTCACAGAATCATGGTGTGGTGAACCGGCAGAGCTCTCACGGCATCCAAAGGGAATTCTTGTGAAAGAGTGGTTCTGCCTTGAGGGTGAGAGGATATGAAGGTGTACCTGGCTGCAAGAAACCACATAAATTGTGTGGATCTATGAATCCTCTGCAAGAGTGTGTGAGATGAAGAGCTGTGAAAGATATAGTGTGTATTTCATATAATGAAATGATGTCTATCTACCCTGGGGCCTCCCAAATATATACAACCTGTTGCTCAGTCCGTCTCCGTTATCCCTGTATGTCCGTACCCCCCTTGCCAGCTTCCCCCTGCCAGCTTCCCCCTGCCAATCTGAATGGTAGTGGTGGTGGTGAGAAACAGATTTTGCCACCACAATAGCCTCCAAATTTATCTCTAAGTTCTCCCAATCAGCATCTCCCGGTGCTGCTCTGAATATGCTCGAGCACTGTCGGCGACCAGATTGACTATATGTGTATATAGTGAAACTTACACAGTTCATGCCATATGATGATGTTGCGAATCTTGTGACTGTAACAAAGATGAATATGATAAACAAAATACCTTGTTGATATGAAACCCTAAAAACCACTCCTGCGAGAATACAGCACCAAGTCTCCCCCAGAGCTGAGCAGAGGTCTCAGCTGCTCTGGAAGTCTCCCCCAGAGCTGTGCTGTGGTCTGACCTGCTCCTGAAGTCTCCTGCAGACCTGCACAGAGGTCAAAGTTACTCCAAAACTTGACAATCCTATAAGTCAAATATCGGAGCATCCTGAATGCACCTCCATAACTGCAGGTGCTTTCTGGATCATCTGAGAATACTCTTGCAGAGTCTGAGAGCACATCGCTAAGCTCCAGGAGGGCCTGGGAGCATCTGGAAGTACTGGAGAGCACTGGTGAGGTCGACCAGAGCGTCTGAAAGGTTTGCATGTGGTTTCTGGACCAATATAAATTTTGCTGATGTTGGCTGCCAAGCATTTCTGACATTGTATTCCATTGGAACCACACCAACGTTGCTGTAGTTTATAGTATAAGTGTATTGGTAGCTACACTGCAGACTCATATTCCTGGTACATGATACTGCTATGTCATTACTAATGTCAACATTGTTGTGCTCAATCAAGTTGGGCTGAAACCCTTGGAAGTTATAGGAGACATGCAGACAGATGACGATGATGATAGGCCAGAAAAATACCATAAGAAGCCAAATAGCAGTGTTGGTAATGGTGAGGGCCAAGTGGATGAAGATGCGGGGGAGGAAGAGGGGAAGGTAAAGTTGAAGCAGCAGGTGGAAGAGGAGGATGAGAAGGAGGACAAGGAGGTGAACAAGCATGGACAGTAGGAGAAGATATAATTTCTACAGGGCATCGGGTGTCTTGGAGCTCCAACACTCTTATGCTATATGGCGTGATCTGTATACATCTTGCCAGAGGTAACAGGCCTCCGACTCACTGATGATGCAATGCTTGATACTTGGAGAATATTTGTCCAGTTGTATGAGTCTTGGCATTCCAGTGAGTCATCGCTTGAGATTTAGACAATACTTGACCACAGCTATGAGTCTTGACTCTCCCACAATCCATAGCTCGATATGTTGAAAATATTTGATGACCAATATTATTCCTCTTACTGTCCTCTGTACCATAGCATTACATGTCAAGATATACTGGCCACTAGCATTCAGCCCCTGGCTCTCCTGCATGTCATGGAATCTGGGGCAATTTGTCATCATTATATACAATTGACATAATCATGTCTATGTCTATTGGCAAGTCCATTGAACATCATAGTGCCACAGAATAAATATGTTATGAATTACCAGCCCAAACACAGCTTCTCTATGAGTTATACATCATGTAAGATAATTTTTCCCAGTGTACACATACAGATACTGATAATTCAGTTTAAATTGCAAAAACACTGTAACAATAGCAGTTGGAGTATGTGCTAAGCTTCTAGTGACTATACATACTCTGACAGTTAATAATATGTTCAAACACACTCACAGTAACAACTCTGACAACAAACTTTGAGTTTTGACAAGTCTATCGCAGTTGCACAACAAATGAGTACCAAATGATACAGAATGCAGATCTAGTACACTTGAGGATTTGATAATACATAAAAGGACTCTTTATATCAGACTGAAAATATTTAGTTAGTTTGCCACAGTAGACAGGTATAGCTGGAAAGTTATTCTCAGCTGACTATGTATTATACATACATTACTTACATGATGAATACTAACTTATGGATAGATTGTGTTAGGTACTATTAAGGCTGTTACATCTGACTACCACAGATTATATAGTTTACAGTTAATTGTACATGACAGGTTAACTTTTTGTTAACATCTTCTAGAGTTATCTATACTATATTCAAGTGTAAACTGAACAACTCCGAGAATATCGTTTCAAGTTTATACAATAGCTGCTGTCTATCATATATCTTTCAATACTGAATTGGTATTTTGATGGATATCCTAAAGTGTAATTTAGGTACTATCTATAATCTGATTATATTTTTGTATTAGAATATATAGAAATATAGAATCTATGCTATATTATATTGCAAATCATAATGTGATTGTAAGATCCAAATATAACACTAGGTAAATTGAATAAAAAAAATATATTGTAGTTATAGTATTAAAGAAACTTTTATATAAATTTAATATCAAGTTTAAAAATTTCTAATAGATTCTAGTAGAGGTTTCTTCAACTTGAAAATGTGATGATTCTTTTTGTCAAATTTCTTAATCCTGAAAATATCACTCTATTCACAGGAATTTTTGGAATAATCTGTAATTATAATTAGAGTATTCAAAAGTACTTCACTTATCTTCTCAAGGGTGTAGGTATGTATGGGAAAATTTGAAAGTAGCAGCAAGATTGTCCAGAGTACCCAAAAGGTTCACCAATATCTTCTGAATTGTTTTATATTGGATAATATATTTTCATTGTATACATATTAGTAGCAAGAAATATCATATTAGTGGAATACATTCAGCAAATAGTATATCCCAATTGCTAAGTTCAAAACTACTGATCTTCTCAGAACTCACTGCTGCTTGTGGTAGTACCCAGTATTGCCAATCTTCTACCAGACATTCAATTTCAGCCATAAGAATATGTACTAGCAAGTCTGCAATATCACACTTTATCATTTTTGCAAGGTCGGCAGTGGACACACGAGTCACACTCTGGCGGTTGCAGAGTGCGAGTTTATTAGCATCGATCTAAAAACTCGAGGGAAATTTCCGCTATTATAACACTTTCCAACACGTGTTTTCACTTATTGATCATCGCTCTTGAACATTGTCACTTGAAGGAACCAATGCTGCGGAAATGATCATGCTTGATCTCATCAAGAACCTTGATGACCCTTTCGCCCTCCATTAGCCTTGCAAAGTTGATATCGTGCGTTGTACTTGATTTGTCGATGTCAGGAGAGTGTGTGATCAGGTCGGAGGTTCCGCAGGTAGGTTAGGGTTGTAATTGAGGCTCTCCGTTGAGTAAAATGAAACACACAACTCGACAACCGCGATTCAGACTCTTAAAAATTACCGGAAATAACTTCTAACTCTCGATATATGCTACCTACAAATTCTCGCTTGTTCCGCGAGAGTTAATTTTTCGAGTTGGGCGGAGATGTTTAGTTCCAGACTCCTGTGAATAAACGAGGTATCAGTGGCAAACAACACTGGAGGCTGGGCACGAGACAATTGTTAACTACTCCATTAAAATTCGCTCATCAGATCACGTGTTGTGCCACATGCTACTCACCATCACATACCACCCCTTAATTTCTCATACATTAGTATTTGATTTACCTGTGAGCATCCCCTTCAAAATATCTCATCCTTGACTCCTTGAACTGCCATGCTGCGGCAGCGGGTGATCGCCTCGTACATGTCTAGTCGCATGGCCCTCGCTCTTGTTCGGGCGATGCACTTCACTTCCCGACTGTCACCGCCGCACCGACCGACGGTGACCATTACCGTTGCTCTTCGCTCAAAGTTTCCCCTTGCTAGACCCAACCAATTTCAGGTACTAGCCACGGCGGCGAGGACGGACCAGAAGCCGCTTCGTCAGCGTGGCAGGTTCGTCTTCAGTATCTTTGCACTTACCGGGTTCACTAGCTTAGTACTGACCGGCGCCGTGATTGCCTTCTTTGTCTACGATGCTACTACGTACAAGGAAGAATGTGATGAGTCCGATATAGGAATGTCCGAGATCGCGCTGAAACCCCGGAGAGGTGGACCAAAGAATTTACCTATTGCGGAGGTGTTGGTAAAATAAATCCCTGGACTGTGATAGGAGGACAGAGCCAAGCTGATATTAATGGGATTGTGGTAGGTCGATGATGAGGATGGGCCGGAGGCGATTGCGCGGAAGAATAAACCCCGGCTGGTGGTTTTGGGGTGTGGTTGGGGATCGGTGGCACTGCTAAAGGGTATCAATCCGGAGAACTACCACATCACAGTTATCTCGCCTTCAAACTACTTCCTCTATACGCCGCTGCTACCGGGTGCTACGGTAGGAACTCTCGAGGTTCGGAGTCTTATCGAGCCTATCCGTAGAATTACCGGTGCGATAAGGGGTCACTTTATGAAGGCGACAGCTGAGAACATTGATTTTATTGAGAAGCTAGTGGAGGTTTCACAAACACTGCCGGATGGCGAGAAGCGGCATTTCTATGTGCCATACGACAAGCTAGTTATTAGCGTCGGTTCGTAGAAACCGTAGGAATAGTTGTTTAAGTTATACAGTTGACAGGAAATTACAGGTTCGAAAACACGGACGCATGGGGTGGATGGGTTGGGCCATGTCAACTATTTGAAGAGTATCAATGATGCTAGACTTATCCGGTCAAAAGTCATCGAGAACTTTGAGCAAGCTTGTCTGCCCACCACTACAGATGAGGAGCGTAAGAGGTTGCTCTCCTTCGTAGTGTGCGGTGGAGGCCCAACGGGTGTTGAGGTGAGGAGAGAATCTGATTCGTGGGAGAAACTGGCACTGACGGGACGTTGTGAAGTTTGCCGCCGAGCTATACGATATGCTCAATGAAGACCTAGCATTAAGATACCCCCGAATCCTTCGCAACGAAGTTTCCGTACATATTGTGCAATCCCGCTCTCATGTTTTGAATACCTACGACGAAGCGCTTAGCAAGTATGCGGAGGAACGCTTCGCCCGCAGTCACATTGACGTCCTAACCAATGCCCGCGTATCAAGGGTTGAAAAAGATAAAGTAAGTCCCGTCACGAAAGCCGAATGAAATGCCCAATTGATTTTCACCCGAGGTTATCTTCACCCAAAAAGACGAGAATAACCAAATCATCACTAAAGAGCTTCCCTTTGGTTTATGCATCTGGTCCACTGGTGTTGCACAAACCGACTTTTCGCAGCGAATCGCAGACTCAATGGAGGTGCAGAAAAATTCGCATGCATTGGAGACCGATCCTCATCTACGATTACTCGGTGCACCCTTATCTGATGTCTACTGTATTGGCGATTGCTCAACTGTACAAAACAACATAACCTGCCACATCACCGAGTTCCTCAAAGCGATCCCATGGGAACACAGCGTTAAAGGTGAGAAAGCCTGCAGCCTGACCTTTACCCAATGGCGGTCCCTAGCCCCGCAAATCAAGAAGCGCTTCCCGCAGACAACGGATCATCTCCGTCATCTTGACAGGCTCTTTGAGAAATACGACGAGGACCGGTGAGTAAAATTCTCCAACTTGCAGCGAATTATCGTTATTAACTAGCGAGGAACTCAAAGATCCGGAACTCTCGACTTTGATGAACTAACGAAACTCCTGGAGCAAATTGACTCCAAACTCACCTCCCTCCCAGCCACAGCCCAGGTCTTCCCGCCCCTTCAGTTCCCCAGGGTCTCTTCTAACTAATCAATTGAACTATAGCGCGCACACCAGCAAGGTCAGTACCTAGCGCGAAAATTCAATAAGGTCGCACAAGCGGCATCTGAAATTACGGTCAACCAAGTGCCGGACGGTGATCTCGACGCAGCTGTGTACAAAGCCTTCGAGTACAAGCACCTGGGCAGCCTCGCGTATGTAGGAAACACGGCGGTTTTCGACTGGGGCAATGGTCTCAGCGCCGGTGGAGGGCTGATATTCCTCTATTTGTGGAGGAGCGTGTACTTTGCGCAGAGCGTCAGTATGAGGACTAGGATGCTGCTGGCGATGGATTGGACTAAGAGGGCGATCTTTGGTAGAGGTTAGTATTTTCGAATGACTTAGGAATGGCTTGAGTGCTTACTTGATAGATTTGATGAACTTTTAAATCGCGGTCACAGGATATAGGTCAAAGTAGCGAATATAATATCTATCGTGCATGCGTTGTCTCGCCCCAGTCTGCTGCTTAGTGCTGGGTTGTGACCTTCAGTTAACTGAAGGTTAAGTCTGACCGACAGGACATCAAAAATCAACTTCGTTATATTACCAATTGCCAGGCGTCCAATGTCAAGATGCCTTTTGCCAAGCCATTCAGTGCTACGGTGTGACTGATTGCAATTGTTTGTAGCAAATGAAATGGCATCTCTCAGCATTGGGGTTTACACATATTGTTTGTGGCAGTGCACCGGGAAAAATGACTATGCGCAACGCGCAGTTCATAGAGAAGCTGTTTTTGGGACGGTGATCCATAGCATATTTGATGCGTGGTAGTATGAGGTCCTATGGACCTGCGCATTGACTAGATTACTATGATACGCATGCGATTATGTGCGCTTGATACTATACATGCTGCATTCAACAAACTTGAAACCAAGCTGCTAAATCCACTTCACTGCACGCTCCCAAGTACGCTCTGAAGTACGCTCCTGATTGCACTCGATTGCAAACTCCCAGCCTGCTTGACTTAGGTTCCCAAGTACACCTCCTCGTATGCACCCAAGTACGCACCCAATTGCATTCGATGGTCACTCCCAGCCTGCTTGACTATACGCTCCCAAGTAAGCTCTCAAGACGCTCCCAAATACACCTCCGAGTATACTCCCAAGTACACTCCCGAGCATGCTCTCAAGTATGCTCCCAATTGCACTCGATGGCACGCTCCCAGCCTGCTTGACTGTAGGCTCCTAAGTAAGCTCTCAAGACACTCCCAAGTACACCTCCGAGTACGCTCCCAAGTACACCTCCGAGTATGCTCCCAAGTACACCTCCGAGTCGCTCTCAAGTACACTCCCAATTGCACTCGACGGCACACTCCCAGCCTACTTGGCTCTACGCTCCCAAGTACACTCTCAAGAGGCAAGACATTCGCAGTCTCACTTGACTATATGCTCCCATGTATGCTCCGGCGTGCTCGATCCAGAGACTTGTTGAGTTGCAGGCGCCAGGCACCGGGAGGCGTGAGGCAGGTGGCGGGTGGCGGGTGGCGTATGGTGGCCGAAATCATGACGTCGGTCGATATCGTAGTCTGAACCTTATCTTTAGCACGGCCACCGCAACGAGATCTTACGATGCCTTGCGGTAATGGTGTTGACAATTGCAGCCTTAGATTCTGCAGGAAAGGTAGACAATTGGATCGTGGGAGAACAGATCTCCGACTCACATTTTCCAGCGGAATCTGCTGCCCGCTTCCTATCGATTGTGGGGCGTCTGTGTGCACATTCGGTCCGGGGCTGATGGTGATGATGGCGATGGTGATGTTGGTGATGGTGTTGGTTATGGTAATCATAGTACCAGAAGCACTTAGACAAGTAGGTTGGCTACGTTAACGTCAGCATTAAAGCTTCCACAGACTTGAGCCTTCTATTAGCCAAAGCTTCCACAAACTTAGAGTTTTCCATCAGCCAAAAGCTTCCCGTGGAAAACTCTATCTCCCGAAGTGCGGCTCTCTCAAGCACGGCTCTCTGAAGCAGGCTCTCAAGCGCCAGCGGGCTCTCAAACGGACTCGAAGCGATTGTGTGTATAGTACCGGTGTAACAGCAAAGACTGCAGGCAGTAAAGACAGGTATAGGTCCATCTCCGGCCGCCAGTCGTATATAGTTCCATAGGCACACGAACACATCTCTATGAATCCACTATAGATTACTATAGACTACACGTCGTGCAGGGGTCCACGGGAATGAGCTACGCGTGTGCGCGTAGCGCAGCCTATAGTCGATTTGCACTTTTGCTGATGTGGTCAATTTACATTCCATTAATTCAACATATAAAGAAGAATTAACTTCTCTGAACTATTTATTTACTATTTATATATTTATTCAGATTTTTGGTATATCTATTGAGAGTAAATTCTGCAAATTAGATCTGTATTTCCTTACAACTTGATATAGATAAATATAGGGTGAAAGTTTCATGTGGAGAGGAGTTTTCAGTATACAGTTAAAGTATATCATAAGACTTAACATTTAGTATATTATATGATTGCAGGAATTTTATTGGAGTTGGAAATAATATTAAATTAACTACTCCAGTAATAATACTAATTTATAATTATATAAATTCTATTTTTGATCTTCTTTATGTTTCACAATATATATGAAATGTATATTTACTGGCAAGATTATTTTAAGTTTGATTGATTGACAATCTGTTTCCTTTAGACAATATCTTAGTACTATATACATCAGCTATATAGCTGTATAATTTGAAAAGTAGATATATCTACAGTTGCTATAGATATACTCAGGTAATTAAATTATTGGAAAGTAGTACAATCTACCTTTATTTATATGTTATTTTCTTATTTAAATCTCTCTTAGCTGTCGATAGAATATTATAATCTTCATTCTGTCTTATTTCTTATACATGATTAATATCCATTATAATGTAATTTAAGGACAAGCTGCTGATACTATAAAATGAATTATAATTGTTCATAGTTAGAAAGGATTAAGTTCAATCTTTATATCAAAAGCTATATACTTTCCATGTATTGTTTTAAGTATAATGGAATCAATTTACAATATTATTGGTATATATATAAAGCTACAAAGTTTCACATGAAAAAAAGTTGAACCTGATTATAGATAGAACTGTATGTACTAATACACTCATCCAGCTCATATCGAGCTCTTCATAGACCTCTCAGCAGTATACAGTCTATATTGTTTTATAGTCAGTCCATTATCATCTACATGTAGAAGAATGGAATAATATATGACAGGCAATAGGCTATACTGGTGCTAACATAGTAATTGATAGTATTCTGGAATAGCCACTTGAGAGTCCACCAGAAAGTAAAATTGAAAGTCTGATTGAGAGCCTACTTGAGAGGCTAATTGAGAGGCTAATTGAGATCAAATTGCAAGCCAAATTGAGAGTCTGATTGAGGGTCTGATGGAGAGCCCAATTGAGAGCCTGATGGAGAGACTGATTGAGAGCCAAATTGAGGATCTGATTGAGAGCCCAATTGAGAGCCTGATTGAGAGTCAGATTGAAAGTAATTCAACACAATACTTGCAAGAGTCACACTTTGGCTGGAGTCATATTTCCTCAGGTATCTTTGGGCAAATAGAAGTTCTGAGTTTCTGTAAGTTTCGGTCCAGAGAAATTTTTATTTCTTGTGCTGATTTCAAGTTGACATCCATCGGCAAAAGGTCAAATAGACTATTGGCTGCACTGTACACATGCATACGCATGCAGCACATAGTATGCTTCCCATGAATCTCTATATCAGACACACCCCATAGTCATTCATATTCAGCTTACAGACATCTGACAGTAGGTCTATGGAAGCATTTGGTGATGGATAGTCTCTGTGTAGACTACCAGGGGACTGATCTTGTCCTGTGTATACTTATAGGTTCTTTCAATTGGAAAAACAGATATCAGGATATCTGGTGAACATACTGAGCCCTTGATATTTGAATATACCCACTTATATTTCCCTGCAATGGAAATAGATAATGCTGCAGTGCCGCAACATAGAGGGTGGATATTCTACAATTGCACAATGAGTGCACGGCAACTACAAGTCAAGCCCAGGAGAAATGTATAGGATTGAAAAATGTTGCCAGGAGAAGAAAGGATATTTTGCAATAGCACAATGGGCATGCAGCAAATACAAGTCAAGTCCACAATAGAGATAAAGATGGTCTGCATCAGTATTATATGTTGTGATCAGTAGATTCACTGAATTTCGGCACAGACTATTTCACAATTGTTCCTGCTGTTCTAGTTGAGCTATAGTACAATCTCCGGAGGAGCTATTGCATGATGATCATAGAGCAGTGTTAGTTTACAACAGGTATACTACAATTTCCATTGGAGCTAGGGTGGCAATACCTAAGAGTTGCAATATACTACGAAGAATATGCCATGGTACCGAGTGGAGCTATTGCACCATGAGTTCAGACTCCTGGTGGCTGAAAGGGAGCTACTGCATAATTTTATTCACACTAATACATAAGCTTTTACTATTGTATACAGTACTTTTAGCAGCATGTGAAGTCAATCAGTCAAACCATTCCCCCACTCTGTGATTCAACATTCCCTTCCTTCAGTAAACGTAATCACACTCTCTTGTTGATCCTTAATGGAAATTCGAACTCAGGTGCATTGCAAGTTACTTTGAACTTATTGGCATAGGGTGTATACTTTTGGGTATACTTGAATACCTTAAAGAAAATGACCATTATGAAGAATCCACCGAGTTGTATCACCCCTCTTAAGCAGCAAGGTCTACCTTCAGCTCGTTGAGGTTTTCCTCACATGCCAGGAATGCCGTCAGTTTTGGAAGGCTTATATATTCAACCACCTTGCTGTTTTGTCCTCCAATATCCAAAACCTTGTTTGTAATTAAGGCCATGGCAATATCTAATCATGCGAGAAATGTATATATGCTATCCCACATCTTCTGATCCCTCTTCCATATTGCTGTGATAGTTAGTCATTGAGCAGCGGCTCTGGGACCAATCACTCACCACCAGTATTTATAGGGTTAAATTCCAGTCCTTGTGCAGCCTTGCCAGTGGGAATGAAGGTGTGGAGGTGGCACTGGAAAGCAGTTGCCAATAGGCAGATGAACCTGGGTGTGATTTGTGCCAGAAGGTACAAATCTTGGACAATCAGGTATTTTGTTGTGGTGAAAACTCAGTGTTTAAATGGCAGTGGTGCTACAGCTGTGAACATATGGTTTCTTGCAAGTCTGAGGATAACTATCAGCAGTATATCTGCCAGTGGATAGATGATACCTGCTTCTGTACCATTCTCCACATACCTGTATCATTCTCTGTTCAGTAGCTAGTAGATCGTACACTTCCTCTTTGTGACCTGGTTCGGCAGGAGGTAGCATCGGTCTCTGAGTTATAGGCCAATCTGTAAGACAGTGGTGCTTGGGAAGGAATAGTGACAGCCTCTAATCTGTAGCTGGTGGTTAACTTTGGAAGTAAAGAAAGTCTAGCAGACTTGCATAGGCCATGTGTGGGGGATACTATCATCAAAATTCCACCATCAATGGTCCATTGTCCAGGCAGCTGCTGCCATCCCGTTCATATCGGCTGGGAAGTGAGTACTGAACAATATCTTCTGTCATATTGTGATGACATGTTGTTCTACAACTTTTCGAACCAGTGGAACCTTAAAGAAGTCAATTCCCCGTGACATGTGTTCATAGTTAGTGTGTTGGTTCTCCTGCTAGTTGGAAGTGATTTCAGCTACAGCCTAGATCTGTGGGGATATTCAAGAGCATGACTGGAAGGTCATGGAGTTCACACTCATTCAATTAAACTATTGCTTTGCTGGAATCAATCAGAATAAGATACCAGTGGTGACAGGTGATTATCCACTGACTGCAGCAGCAGGAAAATCCATCTCTCACCATCGCCACTAGTCAGTTGTACAGAAGCATGCCTATAAACGGAGTGTACTGAGATTTAGAAATTACTGAGCCAGACTAAGCGATGAGGAGTATATATTTTGTAGAACTATGGGTAGATAAATATCAACTTACCATGCAATGAAATACTCACTCCATCATTTCTGGCTCTTGGTCTCACATACTCTTTCCGAGATTTCGCAGATCCACTCGATTTGTGTGATCCCTCCTGGCTGGGTATAGTATCATCTTCTCATACTCTCTCCCAATGCACCTTGTGCCAGAACTGTGGTTCCCCACGGATTCAGTATGAATGCCGTGATAGATGCAGCTGAGTCTTTATAATAGGCTAACTGCCTTACAGCTCTGCTATTTCACCACAAATGTAGCCCAAATGCAGAGTCTGGTTTGCAAAACTGAGTATTGAATGGTGGGAAAGAATCTCACAAGCTATTTAGGGTAAATTTAGAGAGAAGCGACACAAGATTGATACCTACCCTGCATGTGGAGTGAATACAGAGAAAATTACACTAACCTAACACTGGGATGAAAGGTAACAACCTTATACCAGGACAAACACCAAGAAAAATTCATCAACCTAACCACTGGACAACATGCACCAACCTAATACCATGATGAACACCAAGCTGAAGACACCAACCAACCATTAAGAGATCAGACTGCCACATTGTAAACAGCATAAACGTGAAGGCCAGGCATTGACCGTATACTGGAAGGAGGCAAAGCCAAGCAAAATTAGGACGTTACTCCTCTACTAAGCAAGACATTTATCTGAAAGAAACCTAAGAATAGGAACCAATGATGCTGGCAAGTTCATGAAGAGTGCTACTGAGGATAATTGTAGTGGTAAGGGAAAGATGCAGGGAACAGAACATGAGAGATAGACAATGTAACAGGAAGCCCAGAGAGAAGACTGTGAGAGGTAGTGAAGCTGCGCTAAGAAAAGAATGAAACAAAGAGCTAGCATCTAAAAATGCATGAATTGGCCCAACTCCCCTGCGAACAACTCACAAACTAGCAATTGACCATAGATTACCAAATACTCCCAATTCGCCAGCTAAATCACCACCCAGTCTCCTGATTGCTACTGCGATACAGATCACAATGGTTTCTGGGTACACTCAATCAATGTCCGCCACAGCCAGTTTCAGTGGCCATGGCCAGTCCTCCAGTCCCAAATGCGCAACCATCACAGTCATTTCCACCAACTACAGACCATTCATCAATACCCCGTTGAACCATGTCCATGATCAAATACAATTCATGATGTCCTTGGCCCTTGCCATTGAAGAGGAACAGAGGCAAATGCCACTCATCACAACCATAGGCGCCTCAGTCATCAGAGGTGTGGAAGTTATCACGTTTATCCAAGTATACTGTATCCTTTCATCTTATAATGGGAGCGACCCAGCCGTGGAAGGCCTCATCACAATCTACCTGTGCTAAAGCTATGAAACAATCCATGAGACAATCACATTGCGCAAGGGATATACGAATTTGGACTGGGAGGTGATACAACAAGATCTGAAAGATGCCTTCTGCCAGGCAGATAGGTGAGTTTGTGGGTATATGAGGTCATATCTGGAGTGCCTATTCAAAGACCTGCTGGAACCAGGGAAAGTCCGCCTGACAGCCTGTATCCTTACCAACAACCACACCAGCCACATTATGATCAAGATGGGAGTCCTGGCTGAGTACACACAGGTGGAAATGCTGCTTGGAGCCATCCCACACAACATGAGGGTAACAGTGCTAATGAAACTCAAACTCAGATGCAGAAACCCCTCAATATTGACATACGTCAATATCTTGAAGTATGTCCTTAACACATCTGTAACTGGCAATGCTGTTGCCCTCATTGTCATGGAAGGTGCATGTTCTGCAACGGAAGTCTCTCCTTATTCAGTTCCAGCTGGAGTTCCTCACACTCAGTGGCCTGTAGTCATGAACCTTCCAGCAATTCCTAGTGTAGAAATTCCATCACCAACATAAGCCACTGAGAAAGTTCATATTGCTAAAGCCGGCAATTCAATCAAATCAATAATGGACAACATGACAAAGTCCTTTGAGGCCTGGACCTTCCAGATGAGCAAGGCAAATGAGCCCAGATACTGAGGCTACCAGACTGCCAGGGAATATGCCATCCAAGCTGACCATTCACCTTGGTGAACACCCATGAGCTTTCCAGCTCAGTGTGAACCCATGGGACCCACCTAATTAGAAGCAGGGTATTGTTCATCCAAAATAAATGTGGACGACTAACCTTGGGACCAAGGGGACGATATGGAGCAGTGATATCCAGTTATTGACTTGAGAGAAGGTCTTTGTCAATATGAGGGTATGCCCTGGACATAGCTCAACAAGGGCAGCAGGGTGGGGTAGTATCAACCATGGCTGCCCAATAGCCACCCCAGCCACTCCAGGTTGCAAAATCTCCACTGTTTCAGTAGGCCAGTGGTCCAGTGGCTGCCTTTTGCATAGAGATTGTTCAACAGCAGGCAAAAATTGTTGGGTGTTAGTCTGGTTGGTCTGCAGTGAAGGAATGGACAGAAAGAGGTATGAAAGAAGGTAACAGAGACTGTATCAAGGAATGGACTAACCAGGATCAAGATCAAGACCAAGGGCAAGGTGCAAGCAATGCACACGAAGAGGAGGATAGTGGAATGAAGGAGGAGGAGAGAGAAACCAGTAGGCAGTTGTGCACATGTAGACAAGATATGGCATTCTGGATGAGAGATTGTAAATGATGAATGAGGTGATTAGGGGTGATGACAAGTGGAAAGGTACTAAGGAGAAAGTTCCTGAAATTTCAACAAGTGCTAGTTACTCGGTAAAGTGAAATATCAGAAAGGCAGTAGCATTCATAAAGCAATCAGCAAAGCCAGATGCCATCAAAAACAGGACTGCAAAGACCCCAAAGGCTCCAAATATGCTATGCATGAAAGCACCAGCCCTGGACACTGGACAATATGGAGTCCTTGAATGCAGCCAAGTCATATATACTATTTCATCCATCCAGGAGTGAGCAGCCAGCAAAATGACCTTTTGACTGCTTCCAGAGCATATAACAGACTGCATTTAGAAAGTCAAGCAAGTTGCTGCCACAACCCTGGCTGCACCAAAGGTTATCAGAATCACTCACCTCCCTGCCTTCTGCAGCCTGAATCATCTCATCAGTTACAAAATGTTGCAGTATACCTGGGCAACTTCAACTGTTCTTGGAAGAATACCTGTGCACAAGGTCCCCATGCCACATCAATTGGGGACCTGTAATCTGTGAGATTAGTAGAGAAGTCACCAGAGAGTGGAATATTGGGTGGATACGTGCTGACTGGGAGATAATCACGGCCAATGGCAATCTGGCTGATTCGACGAAAGTTGCAGCATCTGTGCCAGTCAATGTCCATGGTATTGTTATTCCCATGCATGTTTTCTGTGCAAAATCCGGATTGGAAGAGCTTATTTTTGGCCACCCCTTGGAAACTCACTCTGGAAGGTGTGAGAGGAACCTGGTAAATGGAAGTTGTGAGATTGCCATCTCTGCCGTTGATAGATTAGAGCAGGTGATGGTTGTTGCTATCTATCCTGGCAATATGAGAGACAGATTCCCCAGCAGCTCAGGAAACTTATACATCAAGTGAAAGTTAGGGCAACTTGGAAGGATAAGGCGTAGAACAATGAATGAAAATGGTTGGAATCATCTGAGAGGAGACAGTGGAATGGGAAGAGCGCAAATAGGAGAAAAGGAAAAGAGAAGGAGTCGGTTGATAGGTAGATGGCACTGTCAGGCAAAGTGGAAGGCTTATTTGTTTGGACTTTACAGGAAACATTGAAGGAGGAAGGGAAATAGTTCGACAAAAACTGGGGGGCTGCCAAGAGCTGGGATGAAGCTCATGGGAAGGTGTGTGACCTGGGAGGATGGGTGGGAAGAGGAGGATGGACTGGTAGTCGGAGAGTTGTGTAGGAGAATGGATGCAGAGGCATGGTCCATTTAAGAGGAGGCTCAGCTGAAGAAATGGAGGGTAACCTGAAGAGAATGCATGACTTGAGCATGCATTTCTAAAAATTCCATTGCTTGGGAACTGAGTCCTATGCAATCCAATTGCTTGTTCTTTCACTCGGCGAATTGAAACTCTGAAGAATGCACCCAATCAGCTATTGTGACTGCCTGCTACAAATATGTTGCCTGTGGCATGATGCCTGTACCGTAGTTGGAGACAGTACATTGGACACTTGACTCAACTGCAGAGGAAGGGCTGTAACCTGGGCAATAGCAATACCATGCCCTTGAGAGGAGTGGCTGATCCCCAAGTTTCTGCATGATTAAAGAGGTGGAAGCATGATACCAGACACTGTGTGGGAGTTGCAGATAGGCAGCATATGACTGAGAAAGGTGAAAGGAGCCCTTCTGGGTGTGCTATCGGTAAGAGAGTAAACGCTTTCATTGATCCTGACAAATTTCGGAATTATTATGAATAATGATGATCCACTCCCATGATGTCTGGTTGGAGCCTGGTCAGAAGCTCTGGAAAGACTGATTATTCCGCATACCCAAAAACATCAATTCTGTGGACGCACAGATGATAGAAGAGAGGGTCCAGCAGGGATAATTTGAGGACACTTGGGGCCCCTACAGGAATGCTCACTACTTAATTCCAAAGCTGTGTCAGGAGTGCTACTTTATTTTTTCCACCACTTGAGTCAATCAGCAAATAATTTATAAGGTTAATATACCATGTGACATTGAAGGGTTATCTGAATGCTTTGCTGGCTTGGCTATTTCTTTACAGATTGACGTTCACTTCATGTACAACCAAGACATGTTGCACATAGAGAGCTGAGACTATGTAGCTTTCCAACCCATTCATGGCATGTATCGACTGACCAGACTGGTACAGGGAGCTACCAATTTAATATTGGCATTTCACCCAGTATGCTGGAAAATACATAACTCTCATCTGGAATCAATCACAAAAATATTCATTCACAATGTCTGAGGGAAAGGGTCAAAGAGTTGAACTAGGAAGGAAGACGAAGAAGTACTGCCAGGAGTTCAATGAATTTCTATTGAACACCTCCAGAATCTCGATAACGTACAGGCCAAGGTGGTGGGAGCTGGAGCGATCATCGCGGGAGAGAAATACACATGGTGCTGGACCACAGTACAAAAATGTTGGCCCTGTTGGTGGAGAGGAGGAAAGAAGCAGGAACCGTCAATGGTCAACAAGGGGTGCAATTGATACTGGGGTGCGATTCATACCGAGTGCAGGGCACTTTCAGGACTGTGCATATTCCATTGAATATGGATCCCTGAGTAGGCAGTTGTTCCAGGCCCCCTGTTTTGGACATGCGGAAGGACATTGAGTGTGATTGGGACACTGGACACACACAATGTTATGCCAATCTTGAAGGACGGTCGCTGCAATTCACCTGTGCTGAAGACCCCAGATGATTGTGATGGTGCCAGGCAAATGGTTTTGGAAGTTGACCCCAGCACAACACTATGGGGGGCATTCGTACAGCAAGAACATTAAAATGAGGACTAGCACCCATGTCACCATACCTGTGGGTTTTGGAATACAGTGGATAAGAGATTTGACAGAGGGACAGTTGAGTGCCATTGACAGACAAAGAAACATATGTACTTTTGCAACTACCTTTATGCGGCCAGGTTCCTCATGGAGATAGACACTAACAAATTAGTGCATCGGATTGACCTACACCCCAATGGCCTACCAGGCGCACAAGTTGCCTGCAGCATCCTGCAGATATGGCTATTCTATTTAGACATGATAGATAGTCTAGGCAGAATCAATCCATGTTCTGATGGCCTCTTACAGCAGCTATGAGGGGAATGGGAGCATGAGCATAATGATGTGGATGATCTAGAAGAAACAATGGAACTAAGTTTATGGGAAACTCTGGTGGAACAATGGCTTAAAACAATGACGAAAGGGAGGGCTTATGAACCATTCGATCGGTTAAGACTGATGGATGAATACAAATTTGAGATTGAACGAGGTTGGTGACTTTCTGAGGAATTAGAAGTTGCTAGATGGAAAAACACCATAGGAAATGCAGCAATTGCTGCAGGAAGATGTGAAATGCCCTGTTTCAGATGGAGTATTCCTCTGGAGGTAGCAACCCAACCAACTGCCAGCAATGATGTTGGGAAGCCCAGACAATAGAAGAAATGCAAAGTATGCTGCATATAACTGAGTGGGCACCATGGAAGTGAAGGAAGATTATCAATGGTAGTTGAGTGGTTCTTGTGGCCTGAAAGGTATATTGACATCAAAGACTGGTTGAAAACATGTGACCAGAGTAGGAAGAGAGTGGCAGTATGATATGATGAACCCCTGAAGAGCCTAACTGTTAGTCACCTATGGCAAGGAGTAGGAATGAAAATTTTGTACATGCCCAAAACAGAGAGCAGATACCACCTACTAGTGACAGTGATGAAGTACTTCCACAGGTGGGCAGAGTCACAATCACTAAATTAGGGTGCATCAGGAAATGTTTCCACCATTGTTGATGAGGAGATACTGAGTTGGTTTCGAAATCCTGGGAAAGTGTCATTGTGGATGGATTTGCAGAGAAGGAGTAATATACTGACCTCCCACTCAAACGTTACAATATCTGGATGATCACGGTAACCCCATACCATGCGGCTTCAATGTTTGTCATTGGTTGAGAACATGAACTGATTACCAATCAACTTTCCGAAGATATGGTGTACTGCGATGCAATGAAGGAAGTGTGCTATGACTACCTACCGGCAGTGCTGTGGGGTGACAAAATCACTGTTCAATGTTTGAACAGGATGGTGCCCTACTGGCTCAAGTTTCTTTATGATGTGGTACTTTGGAAAGAGCTGGAAAACATAACACCAAACACTGCCACCTACACCCAAGGAATTGAAAATATAGTGACACCATTAGCAGCTAGAGCAATGGAGCTGGAATGGTGGCGAGATAATATCCACGCCACCATGCAAGATCCAAAGGAGTTGAGTCATGCGAAGAATTGTTACATCAATCCAGTAGCCAACCTCCGAGCTGGAGACCTCCAAATTGGCAATTTGGCTCTTGCCCATGAAATCAAGATGGAGCAGTTCCACACAACCACACTGGATGGTTGGTGGTGAGGACCCTACCATACCTCAGACTTTGCCCAGACCTTGGGGACTTACATCAGCAAAATGTATTTTTGTCTCTGGGAGCCTCTGGGAGCCTCTGGGAGCCTCTGGGAGCCTCTGGGAGCCTCTGGGAGACTCTGGGGGTGTCTGGAAGCTGTCGGACCAGAATCCCACATCAGCAAAATGGATTTTAGTCAGTGGGAGCCTCAAGGAGTGACTGAGAGGATGTGGAGTGTAAACTAAGATGTGTCAATTTCAGGAGAGTATCAGACCCTAGGAGGGCTTCCAGCCGGCCTTCTGAGTGACTGGGATCTCTGATGACTGGTACAGAGGTACAATTGGAGTGATTGTGCGAAGTTTGGGAACACCTTGGAGAAACAGAGAGAACTTTGGGTGCACCTGGGAGCGCCGACGACAAGCCTGGGAGCACCTTGGTGTGCCAGCAACAAGCGTGGGAGCACCTTGAGTTACTGTAGGGCAGTCTGGGAAAAACATCGTCTTTTGGAATGCTGCTAGTGTTCCTGGAAATCATAGCTACCACTTATCGTTAAACAATTTTTTTTAACTCCTGTTCTCAGTTGGTATTCTCATCAGTGTATCTATATAGCTACCCGTCTACACACGGTATATCTGGACTGGCTGCGGGCGGTGCTTGAGAGCAATTCTAGGTGGTTCAGAAACTGACAATGCTGTGAACACAGAGATACACTCCGAGGCACTGATCGACCAAGTTTGGAGATCCACTTGGTGGCCGTGATTGTGGCACCTCGGATGCCTTAACCGGGCAAGTTTTCAAATTCAGTTGGAGGCTGAGATCGAGCGAGTTTGGAGAGGCACTTGGAGGCCACCATTGTGGGAACTTGGAGGTGGTAATGGTACGAAATTCGAGATACACCTGGAGATTGAGATTGAGCAAGTTGGGAGATGCACACTGAGGCCGTGATCAATCAAGTTTGAAGGCCGTGATTGTGCGCACTGGGATGCCATCATCGAGTGAGTTTGGAGATGCACTGGGAGGCCGTGACCAAGTGAGAGTGGAAAAGTACTTGGAGGTGGTCAATGGATGGCGCGCTGGGTGCTTGAGACTATTCAGCAGTTTGTTATGTTGCAACCATGGGAATGTGACAAGGTGACTTTACCTTTCAGCTCTTATGCAGCAGCAAAATGAATTTTAGTCACTGGTAGCCTCCAGGAGTGTGTGAGAGGTGGCGGAGTGTAAATTTAGAAGTGTCAATTTCAGCAGAGATTCAGACACTAGGAGGGCATTCCGGCTGGCCTTTAGAGTAACTGGGATCTGTGATGCCTTGAATGGGGGCACAATTGGAGCGGTTGTGATAGGTTTGGGGGCACCTGCAACTGTCACCCAACCAATGCGGGATTGCCGAACTATCTCTGAAAGATGCCTGGGTCCTTATTGATGTTCACTCAAAAGACGACAGGAGTTATCTGAGATTCTCTGGATGTACATGAGCAATAAGAATACCCCCCACATATGATGCATAGATTATTGTTCATTATCAACTTCTAAATTATACTATGGTACGCAGCATCTCATTCAACATTCTGATGTTTGCATCGCTACATTAAGAAGAACCAAAGACAACAGCGAGTCATTAAAAAATGGAAGCAGGTACAACTGAAGAAATAACCCAACCAAGCGATCAAATGACATCAATCGAACATAGTCTCAATTTGATCCAATAACTCTCCGATCTCATCAGGGCTGACAAACGCAGGAACACTCAACTCCCCAATGGCGCAAAGAGGCTGGAGGCGCTCCTGATATTGCTGAATGATTTGGGCCTGGCGAGTCGGTGAAGTAGGGTTGCAATGTCGTTTGGCTCGATTTGTGATATCTACAAGGTTGGAATTCAGAGGTTAGCTCGCAGTGAATAAAAGTGGAGTTTGACAGGCAATATGATGATTTCTGTGGAAGAAGAGGTGTGCCACCAGGAAATGAGGAGTGCGTGATGTGGAGTGCAAGGTGGGCAAGGGGAGTGCTGATGGTGATGGAGCAGTGCAGAATGAAATTGAGGGGCGCAAATCCAGGCCACGGAGTGCCGATGGGATTGAGGAGCACCTCTCCAGCTGTTAGGGGTTCTCTCCTAATAGAGGTAATGGTACTTGTTTGAATGTCAGAAGGATATATGCTACAGAGTTTACTCCCGCAGAATACATAATGCCATTCCTAGACAATACAAGTATTCTGGTCCTGTGACCATTAGCGGGATTTCATGGGAACCTCGAGTCGATTCGATAGCGACCCTCATTGCTAGCGGATTCATTCAAAGTACAATCAATCTGTATTGATTTGATAAAGCAATAATCTTGGCAAGTCGTAAGCCTTCAGGGTTTGAAGAGATGCCAGTTATTTCTTACCACATTCACTGAACTGAGTTAAGTGGGACTACATGTGTTGACTGCTATATAGCGACTGTCGTGTCAGGCAGACGATATTTTATATGCAATCATGTGGGATCTCAAGCCGTTTCCACAGTAGCAATCAGAACACCTGGGGCACTCCCAGGTAAGTGAGAATAGTCATCACCTTAGAATGGTGTGTCTGGTTGATTATGACATAGAGCAAGACCGAAGAAACCTCCACAAATATGGGCACGTTAATTTGTCATAATTAAATGTCGACCAAGCAATGGTGGGCCGCCATATATAGCCTCTGAACTAGATAAACCAAAAAGCCTGAAGGGTGAGGGTGTATCTTAATATAATTAAGCAATCTGTTTAAAGCCCTCCAAATAACCAAGTCAGGTGAGGAATGGTTTTGACTACCCAACCAAACGAGTTGCAAGATATCTAAGTTGAAGTTACTGTTTGGTCAAATTTTATTGCTGATAAAGGCCCTCTGGGGAGAGTAACTCTTCAAACCCAATCATCCAATACACAATAACCTTTGGGATGCATGGTCCGCTATCAAGAGAAATTACAGCTCATTATGTAGTACTGTACGATATGACAGATGAGATCACAGTGATGCTTGATTTATGATGATCACCCTCCGGGGGGAGTAACTCCAAAAACCCAATCATACAATACAAGAATGCTATAAAGAGACAGCAATGCTTCGGCATTGAAAGGAGAGCCCCACAAGCACAAATGATACCTATGATACCTACCTGCAAAGAAGAAGGTGAAATATTTATGACGTTTTCATTCCTTATTATTAATAATATCTAGTAGGATTGTATGCGGTTCCCCCGCCCCATGGTTGAGCACAAGTTCAATCATGAATACGAAGTCATAGTGTGTGCGTTATCTTTAATCCTTGATTGTTTCGACAGGAAACTTACAGTAACCAATATCACCTAGATCTGACCGCATGCATTACCCAGATGATGGTAGTGATATCGACCAGCAAGAGAGCAAAGCTGAGACACCAGAAATAATTCTGAAAAACTGCTACTTAAGACAATGTCCTGGGCGGTTCAATTGACAATTCACAAGATGGCAGGTTCAACTCAAGATCTGGGATGGCAGTATTCCGATATGGGGTATCCTTAACCCAATCAGGCATGTTGCACCCTTGATTTCAAACATCCTCTCTTATTGTCAATATCGTTTCTTTCTTTATCTGCCATCCCTCTTGCTTGTCCACAACTAGTGTTACCAACGGTTCCAACCCGCTAGTAGGGTTCCGGGTTCAGGTTGGAACTGGAACCGATCTGTTGCAACGGGTCTTACCACAAGAAAACCCCCACCATTGAAATTGGGCCGGTTTTACCACCAAAAACCCAGCATTTCAACCTCACGACTTTGGCTCCAATTAAGTATCTGAATTCTGATCGTATTGTGACATAATCAATACCTGCATTGTGTAGAATTAGCCGCTCTTTCACCTCCCGCGTCCAGATTTGCGATCAGACCGATATTCGTGTAGTCACAATCATAAACCAGGCAATTTCGCCTGAAATTGGGCTTTGTTTCAAAGCCACTCAACGACCACTGCTCGGATCGCCATTCTGAATGCGGAAGGTGAATGGGCGGATATTTCAGTACAATCTGTGTATTGATCATGTCACGATATGATCACAACTCATATAATTAATTGGAGCTAAAGTTGCAGGAACGGTATGCGGGAACCGCGGTCCGGGCACAACCCAGCGAAAAAACCACGGGTTTATGTCCGGTCCGGGTAACAACCCCGCCATAACAAAGCAGGTCGGGATTTTGGCCGGGTCTGGAATTGAACCGAAACGAACCGCGGGTCAAAACCCGGACTGCTGGAAGGTTACCCCGACCGGTTGCTAACACTATCCACAACTCTATTATCATCACAGAATACAAAGCGATGTCATCCCTCTTTCACTCTGTATTCTATGATTATGAGTCAACACCAAGTACAGCATTCACCAAGTACAGCATACACCAAGTACATGCACACACCACATACAGCATCCACTCAAGATTGTCTGTCTTTTCTGTATTCTCACAAGTTCAAGTTCACCCTTGAATGTAGCATCAGCTGCTAGCATCCCTCCCTACAGATCAACCACTCCCAGCCAGCACTCCATGACAGCTCAAAGATGAAGTCTGCTAGTCACATGACCACAGTTGTGAGTGTACTATCAAATGAAATAACTCTGAGCACCACTCTGCCTTCCAATCGACCTTCTCCTGAGAGTCCACCTCCTGTTCAGCAACAGCCAGAGCGGCAGCATCTGAAACAACCACCTCGCACCTCTCCTCTCCTTTTGCTTATTCAATCCCTCGAAGTGCCTCACCCAACTCGCTAGATCTTGGCCTTTATGTGAAACTATAAATTCACATGATGATTACCTTCAAGTGAATCTCTGAGTTCAAATGATCTCAGTCTCCAAGTGCATCGCTGAGTTCACTGGATCACAATCTGCAAGTGCATCTCCAAACACACTCTATCAAGGCCTCCAACTGTATCTCAAAGGTTCCTCTGACATGGTATCCAAGCGCAACTCCAACCTTGTCCCATCAAGGCATACAACTGTATCTCTATGTACACACAATACTGCACTCCAATTGAACCACTCTGTTCACTTGATCTCTGTGTGGTAGGACAATCCATTCCTCGTCACAACCACTGGTCAGCTTGCAAGAGGGAAGCCAGCGGAGGGGGCATACGGACAGAATAGGAGAACCCAGATGGACTGAGCATGGGGGGGCATATGGATATTCAGGGATATGGGAGACAGACTGAGCAACGGCACGTGTATGGAGATGCCGAGATATTGAAGCTGGGCTGAGTGCCTGTGAGGGGTGTACAGAGGTACATGGGTAACAGACTCGATGGATTGAGTGACAGGGAGTCTATAATCGGGAGACCCCAGGGTAGATTGCCATCATCTCATCCTATCTTCATACTACAAAATACACAGTCTATCTTTCCCAGTGCTTGGTTCTGATGCTCTGTTGACAAGTTCTGATAGATCCACGCAATTTGTGTGGTTACTCATGGCCAGGTAGCATCAAATTCTGTAAACCTCATCTTACGCTCCTCAAGCCAGAATGTCTCTTTTTCATGAATTCCCTGTGGATTCTGTTACAGGTGCGGAATAGTGTTGATCATGGGCTCCCTGCCTTCTAGCTCTACCACTTCATCGCAAATGGAGCCCAAATGCAGATTCTGGTTCAGAATGCTAAGTACGCAATGGTGCCAATGACCCCTACTAGATAATACAAGACAATATGAAGAGAAGCAACTAATGAAATATATCAATCCTGCGAGCTGAGCAAATGCCGAAGGAAGTTACGACATTACTAAGGACAGCACTAACAGTGTCGGATTGGAATATCAGATGCAAGAAGACAGCTACCTCGAAATCACGGACAAAAAACACATCAACTTTATACTGGGACAATTACCAAAGAAATGGCACTGACCGATAACCAGATCAAAGCCACTGACCTGATACCGGGAAAAACAGGTTGAAACAGGCACTGAGACAACATGATGGCAAAAGGCACTGACCTTCTACCCGGATGAACACCGACAAGATGCAACCGACCAAACACTCGGACGATCATCAGCACAACGTAATTTCGTCCCTGGGAGCCACTGGGAGTGTCTAGGAGTTGTCGGACCAGAATCCCAGGCTAGTCAAATCACCAAGTCTTCTGGACCGATGTAGTGGGCTTCAGGTGCACCCAGCAGCACTGGCAACAAATCTTGGTGGAAATAGAAGGTCTGGTGGCAACCATGGGAGCATCTGGGAGGGCAGACAAGAAGCCTGGAAGTGCTGACAACAAGCCTCGGAGCACCTTGCATCACTGTTGAGCAGTCTTGGAAAAACCTCTTCTTTGGGAATGCTGCTGGTGCGCAGGGATATCATAGGTACTACTTATTGTTGAATAATGTTGAAAACTCATGTATTCAGTATGTAGTCTCATCTGTGTAGCTGTATAGCTTCCCATCTACACACTGTATATCCGGACGGGCCGCAGGCGGTGCTTGAAAGCAATTTGAGGTGTGCCTGAAGATGACGACTGAGCAAACTGAGAGTTAAACTCTGAGCCAGTGCCTGAGTGTGTTTGAAGATGCACTGGGAGAGGCCATGAACCTGGGAATGTGGAGGCTGTAATCAAGCGAGCGAGGAAATACACTTGAATGCCGTGTTTGAGCACACTTAGAGATGCACTCTGAGGCTGGAATCGAGTGCGTTTGGAGACACACTTGGTGGCCATGATCAAGTGAACTTAGCGATGCACTCTGAGGCCAAAATCAAGTAAGATTGGAGATGCACTTGGAAAGGCCAGGATCACTTGAACTTGGTGGTCATGATCAAGCATGTCTGGAGATACAATGTGAGGCGGTGATGTAGGCAGATTGAACATGCAGTTCTGCAGGCAATGATCGAGCGGGGATTGCAGGAGGGCTTCGAGGCGGTCGAAGTGAGGTGCTCCGGGTCATGAAACTCTATTCATTACAATTTTAACTCGCAACTGTGGGAATGAGGCAAGGTGACCTGTGAGCTCTCATGGCGGGCTGGCTGGTGGCGGCCGATCTTGGAGGCAGGCACACTGGAAGATGAAGCTATATTTCGGGGTTAACTTATAATTGGTTGAATGAAAGGAAGACAGACAGTCTTGGGCGGATGCTGTAGGACTCGGTGTATGCTGCACTCGGTGTTAATTCAAAATCATGGCATGGGGAGATAGCCAGGGATAACTTTACTTTGTGTTCTTTGATGATGGTAGAGTAGTTGACAAGAAAGAGAGATGGGGGATGAACATGGGAATGATATGGAGGATATACGCAGATATGAGAAATCAGGGGTACGACTTGCCTGATTGGGTTTAGAAGCCATTGTATTGGTGATACTGGCCAGTGGATCAGGAGTTGTACCTGCCATATCAGGATGGGTAAATTGACTTGCACACAAAATCTTCCTAAGTCCCAGTTTCTTATGCTGATTTTCCATCTCCTCTGATCGCTCTCTTTCTCATGCTCGACTCTACCATCCCCTAAGAATTCAAAGTTACATCATCCCTTGCTATCTCTCCATGCCAGAATCATGAATTAACACCAACTACAGCATACACCAAGTACTGCATACACCGAGTATTGCATACACCAATTAATGCATACAATGAGCAATGCATACACTGAGTTATGCATACACTGAGTGTTGCATCAACCCAAGATCAACTGTCTCCCAGCCAGTCTCTCATCTCTCGGCAGACAAGTTGTTGTACTCAATTCTCTATATTTGCACAAATACAAGATAACCAATCAATAGAGTCTCAGCTCCCATCATGCCTCCCTCCAGATCAACCTCCTTCAGATCAACCACCTCCATGTACTCCCCAAATCGCGATCAATTCTGGCCGGCAACTTCATCTCCAAACCCATTCGATGATGGCCTCTAAATGCATCTCAAAACTCGCTTGATCAAGGCCTCCAAGTGAATCTCTGAGTTCGCTCAATATCGTCCTCCATGTGCATCTCCTATATTGAATCATCACAGCCTCCAAGTATGTCTCTCACTTGACAAAGTCGTGGTGTGGGGAAAGGCCGGAGCTTTTGCGGAGTCCAAAGCGATGTTGTGAGATACAGCTTGTCTGACTGGAGGAGTGTAGGAACAAGGAGAGAGAATATGAAGGGGTACCCTACCATGAGGAACCACATGAATTGTGTGGATCTATGAACCCTCGCCAAAAGTCTGTGAGTAACTACAAAAATTGTGTTGATCTATGATGGTTCAGCAGGAGTATGTAAGAAACCACACAGATTGCGTAGATCGATGAAAGCTCAGCCTGAGTGCATGGGACCAAGTGCTGGGAAGGATAGACTGTGTATTTCATATAATGTATTGATGTCAATCTACCCCAGGGGCTCCAAGTGCATCGCTATGATCTCTCAATTGGCATCTCTAGATGCACCGCCAAGTTCGCCCGAGTAACATCTACGTCGAGATTGACTGTATGTATAGGACTAGAGACACTTCGATTGATAATACATGCCATATTATGATGTACTAGCGACTCATGTGAGTGTAACAAAGACCAATATGATAGATGAAATGCCTTGTGGTTAGGGAACCTTATGAACCACAATGGTGAGAATACAGCACCAAGTCTCCTGCAGAGCTGTGCAGAGGTCTCAGCTGCTCTCAAAGTCTCCAGCAGACCTGGACAGATGTCTTAGCTGCTCCAAAATTTGACTATCCTATAAGTTAAATATCTGAGCATCCTGAATGCACCTCCATAACTGCAGGTGCTTTCAGAAGCTCCTGAGAATGCTCTTGCAGAGTCTGAGAGCACTTTGTTTAGCTCCAGGGGAGCCTGGGAGCATCTGGAAGAACATAGAAGGACTGGTGAGGTTGACTGGAGTGTCTGGAATGTTTGCGTGTGGCTTCCAGACTGATTTACATTTTGCTGATGAAAAGCACTAACCTCACACCAGACTGACAGGCACCAACCCCTTAGACTGGACACAAGGCACCGACCTAATCACTGGATGCACACCAAGCATTAGGCACCAACCTGACACCGGATCGACATGCACTAACCACTCAAAATGGCTGACAGGTACCAGCCTGATACTGTAATGAGAAAATTCATGCCAAAGCATGGAAGCCAAACCCGTACTATAAAACAAACTGATTCGAACGACTACCCAGAGAACCAGTAAACGATTCTAGGAAGGTTGTGAATAGTGCTCATGAAGATACATCTAGTTGTGTGGGGAAGTTGTAGGGAATATCACATGAAAGATAGATAACTTTGCAGTAAGCTAAGAGAGAAAATCTGTGAGAGGTAGTGAAGCTGGACTAAGAGAAGCACAAAACACAGAGCTCTCCTCAAAATAGTGCACCAATTGACCCAGCTCCCCTTCTAAAAACTCACAATCTAGCAGTGGACAGTAGTTCACCAATTACTCTCAATTCACTATAGAACAACCATCTGGTGTGGTGAAATGACAGAGCTAGAAGGTAAACAACCCAGCATCGACACTCTTCCACACCGCTTGCGGCATTCGCAAAGCAATAGTTGAGAAAGAGTGGTTCTGGCTTCAGGAGTGTAGGGAGAAGGCGAGAAGATATGATACCACCCAGCAGTGAGGATCCACAAAATCTTGGGAAGTGCAAGTGAGATCAAAGGTTGGGAAAGATAGAGTGTGTGATTTGTGGTATGATAAGATGATATCAGATAAGATGGGAGTTTATTCACCCCAGGGTCTCCCGAATATATACTCCCCATTGCTCCGCCCATCTCCATTACTCCAGTATCTCTGTCCGCCCCCATCACCCAGTCCATCTCCATCATCCCTGTAACTCCGTACACCTGCCATGGCTCAGTCCTCTGTCAAGCTGAGTGGCGGTGGTGGTTAGAATCGTACTGTCCCACGACAACTCCTCTCTGGCCCTGTGTGTGCTGCATACCTTGCATTTTCCATATAACCGTGTTCGCAAACCCAACAGACCATAAGACTATCATAAACCGAAAGGCAAGATAGAAACACTCTTGGTGGAAAGACATAACCCCAACGGAGAACCATGAGCCTAAAGGAAAAATCATCAGCATTCTCACTCCTTGCGCACTTGCTGTCTCCTGCCACCCTCCATATCTGCCTGCCTGTTCCCTTGACCTCTTGCGAAGTACGACGTGATCCCAAGGTGAGCCAGGAATCGGACAATCGCTTGACGCATCGCGTACATGGCTGCTGCATTTCGTCCTTGCACCAGTATAAACCACTCTGGGTCCTTGTGTACTGCTTGTTGGAAGATGTGTACGGCCTCATTCCCCATTTTACTCTTCTGAAGCAACAACATCTTCGTTTCATCGTCCAACATTCTCTTGCAGTCTGGGTCGAGGCTGAGCCATTCAAGAGAAAATCGGATATGGTCTTCATGCTCAATGTCATTGTCAGTACTGCTACTTTCGCTGCTGGGAGTGGCAGCCCGGTCAGGCATTTGTGTACCCTCTTGCTTATGATCATTTGGCTTCACTGGGGTCATAACAGCCTCAATCTCGGTAGTAGCTGGCGGGATTGTACCGGCCTCTTTATCGGTGGGTGCTGGCTGATTCGTATACCTCTGTCTGAGTGGGAGCTAGCGGGATCATACCGGCCTCTGTCTGAGTGGGCGCGGGCAGGATCATACCAACATCTTTCTCGGCGGCTGCTGGCGGGTTCGTACCAGCCACATTCTCGGCAGGCCGTGGCGGAATAGTACCAACCTCTTTGTTGGTGGGAGTGCTGGTTCCATCCTCAGATCCATCCTTGGCCAGATCCATCCATACGTTTCCAACGTTACTGCCATCATTGTCCTTTTCCTTTCCCTTGGTTGGTGGTGTTGGCGGTTGGAACATCGTGCTCTTATCAGGGGATGGAGGTGGAAGCGTCTTGCTTTGATCGGGGGATGGAGGTGGAAGCGTCCTGGTCTAATCGGGCGATGGATGTGGTACGGGTATTTCATGGTTGGCAGTTGGTACTGTAGGCGAGACGGTACGAAGTCAATTGGCATGATCGTGGTCATCCTTGCCAGGGTGATAACCATGTGGCATCACTAACCCATGCTACCATTTCAGGCCCATAGCTTTGTAGTCCGTTCCGCCTTCCAGATGAGGGCAGCCAGTATCTAACAACACTTTGGATTCCTGGAAGACTCTGGAAGTATACCACTTGTTCAATTTCGACTTCTGGTGTGGCTTGGTGACATGGTTGACAAATGCATGATTGAGACATCTCTTCGCTACCTCGGGATCACTTGATGTTTCGTTGGCGATATCGCTTTATCGCATCCACGTCTCACTCCCGCTGGAGTCGCTTATGATGTCCTGGAATTTGGGATAGTGTTGCCAGAGGTCTCCCAGCATTTTCATTGCCAGTGTTTTCCACTGCTGGGCAGAGTGATGTTGGTGTATCATCTCCCTTACCCTGCCGGAGATGCCGAGAGCCTTAAGAAAGTTGTTGTATCGAGTATATTTCAACTATGTCCAGTTAGTATTTCTCTCTGGGAAGTTCGACAGCCAAGCGATTTGTGCTTTGGCACCATCGGCATTGTCACTAACGAGATCATAGATCTCGAGCTGGAAATGCACTTGTCATTAGGTGTCTAGTTCACAGGTGGGAATTGCTACGGCTTTTTGTAGTGATCCGCCAGGCCTGTTGGAGATGATATCCCTGCCGAGTTGTGATAGTGTCGCTAATGAGAGGGATACTGGAGGGGGATCGCTAGTGTTGGTAGATATATCTTAGGAGGAGGCATGCATAGTATCAGCGGCAGTGGTGGCTGTGGTGATGGTGGCTGTGGCGGTGGTGGCTGTGGTGGTGGTGGTGGCTGCGGCAGTGGTGGCTGCAGTGGTGGGGGTTGTGGTGGTGGTGGTGGTGGTGGTGGTGGTGGAGTCAAGGCTTGTAGCGGCAGTGGTAGAGGTGAAGGACCCCTCGAAATGCATGGCGTCGCTGAGCCAAGCTGCTATGTGGTTGATTGATGTAACCATTCTGTCGGTCGTCAGTCATCAGTTATGGTTGAGATGCTGATATCGGTTGAGATGGCGATATTGAGTGCAGGCATGAGTGTGCAGAGGGAGATGATCCGTACAGTACAGTGGCTGTCTTTTCTTACCAATGTAGCAGGGGGAAGCACTTTCTATACCTGGAGGGGTGCTTTGTGCCAGAGCCAACTTTGTCCAATCTCTATGTGGTTCCCGATTTCTCTAGTATGGTTTTCATGTATCTCTTCACAACTTCTTCATCTTTTCCCCTCCTGTCTCCCTGCATGTACTCGGTGGTTGGGTGTATCGTGCACATCACTCCTGATCTTGGTGGTGAATAATATGCCCACTCCTGCAATAGTTGTCTTGTCTCTAGTCTTGAGGTTACTCGATGATGAGGGGGGAATGGTTGGAATTTTTTGCGTGATGTGGATGCAACTCAGCCAAGAGACATATTTCTTCCCCAGCCATCTTGCAAATCCGCGCAATTGTGTGGATTCAATATTCTCCAACTCTTTTCATTATCATCCATGCAATGGATCTCCTCCCTTCTCCACTACTTCCCCTCTTGCTTCCCCCTCCATCCATCATTCCCATCATTGTTTGGACGGGTGGTCTGCCAGCACCCGATATGCCGAGTCAAAATACCAGGAAACGGGTTGTATTTGACTCAGTTTCAGAGCAATGCAATTTTTAAAAACCCTGACAAAGGTCGTGGATTCTCTCCTGCTCACCCACCATTCCTTCACGAGAGCCTCCTCACCCATCGACCACTGCTCTGCACCCATCCTGCTACCCTACTCTCCGACTACCAGTCATTCCTCCTCTTCCCACTCATCCTCCCTGTTCATGCCTTTTCCCATTAGCTCACTCACTGCCCCCAATAGTTCCCGTTTTCTGACTGTCAGTTTCCCTCCTTCTGTAAATGACCCCTCCTCTTTCTCGTTGCATAGGCCTTCCACTTTCCCAGCAAATGCCCACCCCCCTTACCAACTGTCTCCTCCTCTTTCGCTGTCTTTTTATTTTACTATCCGGTCCCTTCTTATCCCACTCTTCCCCCTCAGAAAACTGCAACCTGTTTCCTTCTTCATGCTGTGCCCTATCCAACCTCGTCACCCTTGCTTTAACTAGGCATATAGGGTTGCTGAGCTGTTGGCTCTCTGAAACACCTGAGACATTGCAACGTGCTGCAGCTGAGGTGGCTGTGGTGCCGCTGTGGTAGCCACTCCCCATCTCTGCTGTCTTTGGCAAGCAATATCCCAGGCGTACTCCCGAATTGACAATGATTTTTTTTCCGGTTGATATCCAGATATTTCTCCTCCATTTCCTCCTCTTGGTCCTGAGGTTAGTATTCCATATTGATTGTAATGGATTATACCCTGGTCGTGATCGGTGCGCGCATGGGGACAGAAGGTGCGGATGTGTTCTAGCTCATCCCAATAGATGCAGGGTCCTAACTCTTGCCATGGATGGTGATGGTAATTGGGTCCCGTGGGTACATGTGGAGTTGGGACGTGCATTGGTATTTGTTGAGGTGGGCGTTGAGCTTCGATGGGGTATGCTGTGGCAGTATGGTAGCCTCCATATTCGGGCTCATTCACTTTGCTCTTCTGGAAGGTCCAGGCCTTGAAGGCTTTCATCACATTGTCCATTGTTGTGTCGATTGTATTGTTTCCTTTAGCGATATGAATTCCGTCAATGGCTTGTGCAGGTGCCAGGGTTCCTTTGCTCGGGATTGCTGGGAGGTTCCTAACTACTGTCATCTGTGGGTGCGGAACTCCAGCTGGAACTGAAGAAGTAGAGACTCCCGGCGCTGTATGTGCTCCTTCTGTGTTCAAGAGTGCAAGGGTGTCAGTGGTCACACATTGGTCGAGGACGTGCATTCAGAGTTTATTGTATTTGAACATCGAGGGGTCTCTGGGATCTAGTTCGAGTTTCATCACTGCATTTGCCCTGAAATATCTTGGAGGAGCTCCACGCCGCATTTCAATCTGCGAGTACTCAGCCAAGGCTCTCTTGTGGTTCAATATGCAGCTGATGTTGTCGTGGGCAAAGATACAGCCTTTCAGGCCTACATTCCCGCGTTCCCACTGGTCCTTGCATAGTCGCGCCATGTACATTATGGTACACATATGGACTGGGCTATTGTGGTGGTGCAAGGTGTTTTTGAGTTTGTCATTCAACTGCTCCCAGTCCTTGTTCAAATGTCCGCTCATCATGATGATCGTCTCTTGGAATGTTTCTGAACTGTATTACAGAAAAATTGCGAAGACGTCTTAGGCCGCTGGGTCGTTCCCAGTACGAGATAAGAGGCTTTCGTATGCATTCATGAACTTGGTAATATCTTCTCCTCTGAACCCTGGGGCTCCCACAGTTCCTGGGAGTGGCATTTGCTTCGTTTCCCTAGCGATGGCGAGGGGCAAGGACTGGAACAATTGTCTTTGATCGTACACAATGTTGGGGGAAACTTTGCCAGGAGGTACAGCGATGGTGGAGGATCGGTCAAGGCTTGAGGGTCCAGCACTGGAGGAATCAGTACAGCCACTTGAACCTCCAACAGAAGTAGATCAAGCATGCTCAGTCGACATTTTGATCGGTACTGTTGTACCTTGTTTGCAGATGGGATGGTGGTTTAGGCGGTGAATTGGCAGTAATTAGTGATCTAAAGTCAATTGCTGGTTTGTGAGTTTCTGGAAGGGGAGTTGGGTCAATTGGCGCTCATTTTTGTGGTGAGCTCTTTGTTTTGTTCTTCTGTCAGTCCAGCTACACCACGTCTCACAGTCTTCTCTTGTAGCTTCCTCCCAAGTCGTCTATCATGTTCTATTTCCTGAGGCTTTCTGCCACCACTCGTATTATCCTCTTTAGCACTCCTCACAATCTTACCAACATCGTTGATTCCTTTTCTTAGTATGCCTTCAGATCAGTGTCTTTCTTAGTACTGGGGTGGCTTCCTTTTTTGGCTTGTATATTCTCGTCCCAGTATAAGATCGTTGCCTGTCCTCCCCATGTTGGGTCGGTGGCTATCATCCCAGCGTTGGGTTGGTGGCAGTCGTCCAGGTATGAGCTCGGATCCTGTCATCGCAGTGTTTTGTCAGTGGCCCATTTCCCATCTGCAACATCAGTACCTGTTGTCCCGGGATGAGGTTAGTGCCTTTCGTCTGGGTGTTAGATTAGAGGCTTTCCTCCTCGTATGAAGTCGGTGGCTTTCATCCTCGTCTTTGTGTGGGTCCTGTCTTCCCATCCCCCAGGTCGGTGCTTCTAGTCCTGCTGTCCAGTCAGTGTGATTTTCCTGGAATTGCTCCCGGTATAAAGTCGGCGCCCTTTGTATGGTGATTGGTTGGTGCTATTTCCTCGGTGTGTGTCCCGATGTTTGGTTGGTGCCTTCTTCGTTAGTGCCATCGATGTTCCAGGCTTACTGTATCTGGCATTTCTATCCTACATTGTTGGGAGCATCCCTCAGAATGTTGTTACTTCTTTCAGCGTTCACCCTGCTTGCAGGGTTAGTATTACTCATCCAGTTCTTCTCTCCATATTTAGCTGTGTTAGCTTGTGGGTCTCTTTCCCACCATTCCATACTCAGCTTTCCAAACCAGAATCCAAGTTTGGGCTCCATTTGTGGTGAAGCGGCAGAGCTAGAAGGGAAAGAGCCCATCGTCAACACTCTGCCGCACCTCTCCCGGCATTCCAAACGGAATCGGTGAAAATGAGTGGTGCTCCCTCGAGGACCATATGAAGAGGTTGAGAAGATATCATACAACCCGGCCGTGAGGATCCAAGAAATCTTGGAAGGCCCAATTGAGATCAAAATTTGGGAACGATAGAGTATTTGATTCGTTGTATGATGAGAATATATAGGATGAGATGGGACTCTATCCACCCTGGGGTCTCCCAAACATATACTCCCCATCGCTCCCTCCATCGGCGTTACCCGTTTGTGTCCATCTACCCATGTCACCCAGTCCATCTCCGTCATCTCTGTATCTGCATATACCCTATATAGCTCAGTCCTCTGCAAAGCTGAGTGGTGTTTGTGGTGAGAAATGGATGTTCCTGCGACACCAGTCTCCAGACCACAACAGGAATGCAGTTCATATCGTCGCCTACACTAACCCATTCAACTTCTGCCGTCGCCGGTTCAAATGGCCGTGCCGCATACCCTACCAATGCTGAACCTTTCATCATTACCTCACCCAACCATGTGCATAATTCCTGGTAACTCATCGAGTCCTCAGTGCCAGCCGTCGCTGAAGAAGACAAGCAAATGCCACTTCCGGGACCCATAGACGCCCTAGTCTTTGGATCGCCGGATGATAACATGTTCATCGAATCATTCAACAGCCCCTAATCTCGTGCTGGTACCAGCATGGTGGCTGAACTCGTCATCACAACCTTGCTGTAATAGTTCTGTCAAATGATCCAAGAGACGAACAAAGTTATAAACAGATATTTGAAGAAGCACTGGGAGCTGTTGAAAGTGAGACCGAAAGACACCATCAACAATGTTGATAGCCACAAGTCAATGTATGCGAGATAGTACCTCAAGCAATTTCGCACCGACCAGCTGGGATCACCAAACGTTGGCCTGGTAGGATTGATCCTCACCAATCACAAGATCAGCCACATTAAAATCGATAAAGAATCCTTGGCTGAGTCATTGCAGGTGGATATGCTTCTTGGAGCCCTCACAAGAAATCGGTTGTCACAAGCTGTTATCAATCTCATATTAGATCCCAGAGACCCCTTGACATTGAAATACGACCAACTCTGAATGGCTGACCTCGACAAATGCGTAACAGCTGACACTCCCACCCTCCTCGACTCAGAAGGAGTACATATGGTTCCAGAAGTTTCTCATCACTCAGTCCCAGCTGGAGTTCTTATCCTACTGATGGCAGTAATGGTAAACCTTCCGGCAGTTTCTAACGAAGAAAACCTAGCACCTGTGCAAGCCCCGGAACATATCAACATCAACAAAGTCACCAATATACTCAACACCAAAATGCCCAAATTGACGAAGCCCTTCGACTGCTGGAACTTAGAGCTGAGCAAATTGAATGAGCCCAGATCCAGAGGCTACCGGAATGCCAGGGTATACACCATCCAAGCAGACCATCCACCTGCACATACACCAATGCACCACCCACCTCTGAATTCACTGCCAGGACTCAATCACCAACAGCATACACAGCAAGAGTTAGGACCCTGTATCTCATGTGATCAGCTGGGACACATCTGCACATTCAGTCCCAATGTGCACACTGACCAGGAACAGGGTATAGTCCATCTCAATGGATGCAGAAGACCAACCTGAGGGGCAAGAGCAGCTGATGCAGGGCACATATCCGGAGATTGACTGAAAACCAGACTATTTTCCATCCACAAGTACACCCAGGAAGAATCTCAGCGAGAGCAGCAGGGAGGAGATGTAGCCACATCAGCTGCACCACCGCCGCCTCAGCCACAGCACGTTGTAAGTTCTCTGCCGTTTCAGACAGCCAGCTGTCTGGGATACTTATATGCCTAGTTGAGGTAAGGGCAACAAGGAAGCATAGGGCCCAGCACTACGAAGGTAGAAGGTTGGTGATTTCAGAGCAGAATCGGTGGAATAAGAAGGGACCAAATAGTAAAGCAGAACAAGAGAAGAAGTTGATTGATAGGGAGAGAGTGTTTGCAGGGAAAGTGGAAGGGATATACAACAGCAAAGAGAAGGAATGATATACCGAAGAAGGGACACAGTCAGTCATACATTGGAGGACATCGAAGACAGTGATGAAGGTAATGACAAGAGGTGTGAAATGGCAGGATGAGTGAGAAGAGGAGGAAAGACTAATAGTCCGAGAGTTGGGTAGAAGGATACTCGCAGTGGAGTCTTTGATGGGAGAGGAGGTTCTGGTGAAGAAAAGGAGGGTAACCGGGAGAGACTCCATGACTCTTGTGTGGGTTTCCAAAAATAACATTGCTCCGGAACTGAGTCAAATACAATCTTTTTCTTCACACCATGACTTGGAGAAGTGCAACATGGACAAAAGCACCCAAGCAGCCCAGTTGTTTACCCACTACAAATGCATTGCACTGAATGTGAAGCCTGTTCTTCTGTCGGATAGGAGTACACCAGATGCCTGACTGCCTTGAATGGCAGAGCTATTGCCTGGGCCGTACCAATACCAGGCCCATCTGACGAGGACACAACCATGGTACCCAAACTGCCCAGAGCTTCGGAATGTATCGACTGGCGAAGTTGATGGAGCGTAGCTCGCGGGCAGGATGGATGGTATTCAACAGAGGTTCTTCACTCGCAATGAAGACATACATGATGCTTGTGAACTACATACATCCGGCATCGCATACCATCAATTGGAGCAACTCACGGGATTCAAGGTGGAGGCAGCAGCATGCTGAAAAATATACAAGTACAATGGATGTATTGAATCAAGTGGAAAGACTAGGAGAACCAAATGTGTGTTTGGGCAAACGATGTGGCAGGGTGTCAGGAGCTAGTGGATATGTCGAATGCCGCACATCTGGTGGCAGCAGACCACCCATCCAAACAATGATGGAAAGGACTGGGTGGGGGAATGTCAAGGGGAGGGGAGGAGAGCCATTGCATGGACCATAATGAAAAGAATTGAAGAAACCGAAACCATGCAATTGGGTGGATTTGTGAGAAGGAGGGCGAGAATCGAATCCACCGAATTGAGTGGATTTGCGATCTGGTGGAAGAAGAAATTTTCCGCTCGGCTGAGTTGCACCCACATTACACTAAGAATTCTCACCATTCTCCACTAACCCTGCACTAATATCGAGACAAGAGAGATGACCACTATCCCAAGAGTGAGCAGAAAATATACCACCTTGAACAGGAAGGATGAACGAGATATGCCCAACCACTGAGTACATGTGGGGAAAGAGGCAAAGAAGAAGCAAAGAAAGTTGTGAAGAGATACAAGAAGATCATACTAGGGAAATCAGGAACCACACAGAGACTGGAAAAGAATAAATTGGAACAAAATATTCCTCCAGGTATATAATGATCTCCGCCTGCACCCCCATGTTTCACAGGTAAGAGAGCCACTCTACTGTACGATTCATCTCCCTCTGCACACCAATGACTATGCTCAATGACACCAATCATTTTGAAGCATCTTTAATAGCCACCACTACCCCAGCCACCACCACCATGACAGCAACCACCTTAGCCAACACCGCTGTCGCAGTCTCCACCCCAGCCACCACCACCACTGCAGTCTCTACACCAGCCTGCACCACTCTAGCCACCACCCCCACTGCCACCACCACCGCTACCACCAACACTAATGTTATATAGTATGCCTCTTCCTCGGATATTGCCACCATTGCTAGCAATCCTTCTCCAGTATTTCTTTACCAGGAGGCACAATCACAACTCAGCCGCACCTGCTTCTCCAATAGACCTGTGGGATCATTACAAGAAGCTGTGGAGATTGCCGCTCAGGAGCTGTCCACCCAAGGCCAGGTCGATATCGTGTTTCAGATGTATAACTGCCTTGGCGATGGTACTTATGCTGCCAATGCACAGGATACATGGCGATCACACTTTGCAGAGAGGAACCTAGATTGGAAGTAGTTGAAATACAGATGATACTACATTGTCGTAACAGTTGCAAGCTGCACCCACAGGGTACACGCAGTAATAAAACAGCACAACACTGCCCACCAGAGGAAGACATGAGCAGCGACACAGTTAAGAGACCTGTGGCAACACATTCCCAAATGGCGATGAAATGTAAGCGATTCCAGACGAACTGAGATGTGGCTTGCATTAACCACAATTGCCAAGCAATTATCCAGAGATCCCGAGTTAATGAAGAGATGCTTTAATTATGCATACATCAAGTGTGTCATAAAGCTATACTCGTAGTGAAAAGCCAGCAATTTGTATACTTTCAGCGACTTTCAGTATCCTAAAATGTGATCAGATAATGCCTGCCTTCGGCGAGAGGAAGGAATCAACTGTGAGGGCTAGGGGCCTCAAATGATACCGGGGGTTGATAAAATGCCTTACCTATAACCCTGGAATGGATGACCACAATCATCACAATGGACTTCGGACAATCTCACCATCAGTTACTGTTTGCAACTGTTCCGGACCGTCCCTTCTGGTCCGGGTCCAGCTCAAAACCGAACCATTGGCACATTTGTGGTCCGGGTTGTGAATTCACCTGAACCGTCAATTTGGGTACGGTTCGAAGAACATCTCCGAACCAGTCAGAAATGGACAGGTTGTCACCGGGTCACGCACTGGGTCCACCTGTCGATGAACATAATGCTCTTGTTTTTGCGGTTTGATCATAGTATATTATCAGAATAAGTTATTCAACATCCAGTGATCTCATTTGGCATGTTTTGCAGTTTGCGATTTCAATTATTTTGGAATCCGTGTTTTTCGATTCTTATTATGGATTTTTGCCAATAAAGGTGATCGATTGTTCCGTTATGTGCTCAAGTGTCCACGCGATGCCTTGATTACCCAATATCCAAGACCAACAATTGTTAACGCTGCATTGATGCTCATTTTCATGATGGCGTATCATATATGTCATGTACTGTATTGCCTGAACAGGCTCCCATTACTTCATTTATGAATAATGGCTACAATGTGCCACATAGATTACCCAACATGCATGACCAAAAATCATTGAAGCTCCGTTGATGCTCATTTTGAGGATTGGGCAGGGAGTGTGTCACACTTCTTTCTGCCGTTAAAGGAGGCCAATGCCTTATTTATGGATGTGTGGAACCAATCACCACTTCGATTACCCAAGATGCAAAGCCAAAAATCGTTAACTCTCCATTGATGCTCATTCTCAGAATGGGGCAGTAACTAGTATTAGCAACAGGTCCAAATTGCCGGGTCGGTTGCGGGTCCGGTTCCACCCGAACGCTGACGGTGGCAACGGGTCTTACCACAGGAAAAACCCGGACCGTCGGAAATGGGGCGGTTGTACCACCAACAACCCAGCATTTGAAATCGACCATTTTGGCTCCAATTAAGTATTTGAGTTTTGATCGTATCACAACATGATCAGTACGTAGATTGTGCAGTTCTAGTCGCTCTTTCACCTCCCGCTTTCAGATTTGCGATCTGACAAGTATTCGTTGAGTCGCAATCGATAACCCGCCAATTTCGCATACAACCAGTCATTATTTCACAACCACTCGACAAATATCAGTCGGATCGCAAATCTGAAGCGGGAGGTGAAAGAGCGACTAAAACTGCAAATTCTACGTACTGATCATATTGTGATACGATCAGAACTCAAATACTTAATTGGAGCCAAAGGAGTAGGGACCGTAAATTTGAAACCGTGGTCCGGTTCCAACCCGGCCAAATACCTGCGGTTCTATGTCCGGTCTGGGTAACAAACCCGCCAAAACAATGTGGGTCGGGTTTTTGGCCGGGTCTGGAACCAAACCAAACCAAACCGCTGGTCAAAACCCAGTCCGCTGGCGGGTTACCCGGACCTGTTGCTAACACTAGCTGTATCCATATTGCGCCCTTTTTTGCCAATAGAGGCTGCTAATACATTGGTGATGCATAACAGCGACCAAATCACATTTCAATTACATTACTTGCAAGACCAAAAATCGTTGATGCTCTGTTGACGCTCTGTTAATGCTATGTTGATGCTCATTTCAAAGTGTTGTTCAATCAAAATGTGCTGCCATCGATAATTGTATTCATAATTATTTGAACTTATGGGATGCCTTTCTGAGTGATTGAGATTTGGCCCTTTGGCAAAGCTGAGCCCAGTACTATTCTTGCACTAATCGCTCTCATTCTATGAAACATTTGACATCTTGCCAAATGATTCATTTTGTTCGCTACACTTTGGTTTATTGACCAATATTCACATGTAACTGCTCACAATTCACCCGTAATATTCCTCTAAATGAAATTCTCGGTCAAAGAACATAATCAACCTGGTGAAAATAGCTTGACATATTCTGTCCTACATTGTCTTGTTCCCCTCATTCCTCCTCGTTTCCATTGAATTGACCGTCATCATCCCCTTTCTTGCCTTTTTGTTTGACCTCTGTGCTGGTCAAATCAATCAGGGAACATTTGGTAAGGCACTCACATCCAGCAGCTCCAGGTTTTGCAGATTCTCGATGTCATTGTCTAGCTCTATGTTGAATTGATTGTCTGCATCCCAGTCATCATCGCTCTTGTTTGGATTATCCGAGTCACCCTACCAGTCAAGCCAATTTTCGTTGTCCGAAATTCATTCAGATGCACTATCGTCATCACTTTCAGCTGCATGGCAGTCGATTCTTTTGATTCGGCAGACATCGAATACCTGAATTCATCCTCCACGGAGGTCATTCGCTGCGAAAGCTGGTGGCCAAGGTGATGTTTTCGACAATGTCAATCCAGCCACACCATCTCGTTGAAAGGTTGAGCAGGATGCTTTGACGATCTCTTCAGTATCTGAAATGTATCCAATGGCTGTCATTTGCTCATTGTGAGCTCGAGATTTCTTCTGTGTAGAATGTAGGTTTTGGCTGCCCTGCCACATCTCCCTAAAGTCGTGCACCTTGGCCATTCTGTGCAAGTGTCTTTCCTCTACATCTCTCATCCATTCGAAGTCATTGTCAGTTTTCGTCATATACAATGGTCGATCATCGCCTGACAATATCACATGATTGGCTGGAGGAAACTGGCGTATGAAGACATATCCGTGAAGGGTCTCCCCTGTGGTTATAGACTGCCTGCAGCCAATCATGTCACACCCAAAGGAAAAACTAGCCTCCACACCAACCCAATGTGGTATCATAGGGAATATATTGCATACAACATTAGAGACATCGGTGTATGTTGAGTGTGTTTCCTGGTGTTGATGCCACCAGTCGGTGCTATCCAGTATCCAAACTGCACTGCTATTCTCCATCCGGTCTTAGTTGTGATCATTCAGATTCAGATGAATTTGCCCCCAGTCCTTTGGTGATTCCGGCAGTGAATTGAAATAGGGCCATGTGACTTTCAATACATGTGCGGTGCGATCGCTTTGTCCAGGAGTCATTGTAGCCACATTGTTATTCATTGAGTATTCTTCATCATCGCTGGACAAATCATATGGATCATGAGAAGACTGACCAGGTCTAAAAGCAATTGCAGAGGATGAGAGATTGTTGCTCAATACACATTCAGGTTTAAAGATGGGCAAACGTCTCTGTTTGGCACAGAATTTATTCTCCACATACTTCAGACATGCCTCTTGGTATTGGGCAGTATAAGAAGTCCCATCCTCAGGATTAATATCCATTCCCTTGTCTCACTTCCGAAAGGATCGCGACTTTGAGAAAGGATCAAGACTATGTGCTGAAATGAGAAACATACCCATTGGTAAAGGTACTTCGGTGTAATATTTGGACAGATTCTGTCGCGCACATGACTTAGCAAAGTATGTGTCTTCCTTCCACTGAATCAGGTTCTCAGCTACAGCTTGCATAATGCAATCCATATGATCGAACATGTCATTGTCGACAGTGATACTGTGCAGCAGAGTAACCATATACCATTTCGACATCCACTGTGTCCATAATCAGAATTGCCTGAAAACCTCTATGATGTACTTGACGATGGTCAATTCATCCTGTGTTGCGATGAGAGGCTAGTTATCATTGTATTTTGGATTTTTGGGAGACTCGCGGGTGAATTCTCGTCATCGGTAGGCTCAGTCAGGCTCCTCAACTGTGGAATTCTGCCATGTCTTTGCATCCACAATAGGACGTACTGTGATTCGTACATTGTGTTTTCAACATTCACTGAACTCATTTCCATAACCCGGTGTCAGTGTAATCAATACAGCCCGCATTCGCTGCTATATGAAGGTCAGTTTCAGGACTCTCAACATTTCTGGAAATACGTACTTTCTCAATTATCGTTGCTAAACCTGGTCTTATGGCCAACACCTTGTTGATTCTAGCATTGCCCTGTTTTCGAAGTCTTTGACACTTCCCAATCTCTTTGCTTTCATTCTCTCCAAATTGCTGATCACGCTCATGGGCTTCACATAAGTTGGTGCGGCCTTTTACACCCACATTGCTCACGAATGGACCTAAAGCAAGCTGAATGATGTGCGCCATGCATGGTATGTGATTTCTCAATGCTGGCTACTCGATTCCGGAGACGTCATGGGTTGATTGAAGTTTCCCAGTCATCGTGTAGTTGGAGAAAGCGCGATCAGTCATAATTCCAAGTAAACGGCAGTTGGTAAGCTCAAAACAATCAAGAACATCATTCAAATGTATGGCTAGCCATGCTCCACTCTGTTGACCCTTGACCTATCATCCTTGATTAGCATTTAAAATAGGAATAGAATAGGCTATCAAACTCATCGAAGGCGAGTTGTACTTCTCACAATGCCTAATCTCAATCCATATAGTAGGTACTGACCGATGTTATGGCTAATTATTTCATGGATGGCCACCCATCTGAAGCGAAACTATCTCAATTTCTTGACGGCAATCGATTGTTAATTGCCTCCACTTTCAATGAGTATTCCCTCCAGCAAATGATGCAAAGGGTGCTGGCCGACGGTAGTGTGAGGTAACTGCATAATGCATTTTATGGCCATCCGAGCTCTAGGTTTGATATAGTGTTCCATCGAATATGAACTGAAAAAATCCTAACATGAGAAACCCATCCAGGTCTCTTGGTGAAATTTGGCATTTACACAGTACTTAGCTGCAGGTTTTGGAGCATTTGGTCTGTCAAAAGAGTTAATATAGATATAACCTAAATGATGAATATGAATTTCCTTTGTGATCTTCCTATTGTATTTCCTGGACTTCATTGTCACTTCAGTGTGGCCAACGATGTTTCATCTACAGATGAACTAGTCAATTCAGTTACATCGAACTCTGTTAATTTATTTAAAATTGCGATGTGCGCATTCACCAGTAAGTGTGTCACCATTGAGCTGGTCCCATGTTCTGATGGGTGGCGAAGAACTTTATGACCAATGATACATACCATTCCAGGGTAGCTGGTCTCTTTAATTCCACAGTGTAAAAGAACTGCCATGATGGCACATGACTAGAATTATTCCAAGCAATAGTGCACTTCCAGCCCACAGTCAGAGAAGAGCACCGAGCATCCAATATGATTTGTAAAGTACGGTCAGTCAAATCACGAATAATGACACATTCATTATTCGAAGATATTACAACCTCAAGCACTGGAGAATCTAATGATGCTGCATCTGACATCATGGTAAAAATTTGATAGCTACCCATTTCGACTTCAGAGACTGTCCAAAGTTTCAACATACTAAGGTAGAAAGGTGGTTGTTAAATATTGACTCTAGAGCTATGAGTAAGAGAAAAGTAAAACCTGTGAGACATTGCATGCATGCTGTTGAAGTGGTATACAAAGACATATTGGAATGACTGACCATTAAAAATTCAATTTACGAACAAGGCAATGCTGTTCGATGCTGTCTTGCTTACTGAGCCCCCACAAAAACTGTTGACTCTCTGTTGGCGTTCATTTTTAGGACGCAGTAGCGATATCGTCTGGAGCATTTCTGTCCAGAGAGGAAGCCGATACGTTGATCATGTGTTATTGTCATTCTGCGGCACTTTGATCATCCAAGATGGCAGACCAAAGATTGTTGGCACTGCGTTGATGGTCATTTTTAATGGGTGGTAGTGATATCGACACTAGCAGTTTTGCCCAATAAAGCAGCCAACACTGTGATTATGGGTTCAAGCCATTGCAACGCCCTGAGATTATCCAAGATGCAAAACCAAATGTTGGTACCTCCCCATTGATGCTCATTTCTAGGATGCGGCAACGAGCATGTCGATTTCCTTCTCACCTATAAAGATGGGCAATATTTCCACTGTCGAAGGATGTGACAATCCCGCCCATATGTTGCCAAGCGTGTAAGACCCAATCTCATCGACGCTCCGTTGATGCTCACCTTAAAGACATACCAACAGTCATTGGATGCGCAACAATTGTATCCAAAAATGCATACAATGATTTTTGACAGCCAATATATCGTTTCTGTGTATCATCATTTGCATCCAGAAGCTTTGAGGCTTCTCAATTACTGATCCACCACTATACACTGTATCTGAGCAATGAATGATGAAGGCCCATCATGTATCAGTAATTTTGGCCTTTCATTCAATGCAAATAGATCCATCCACCAGTGGTTGATATACATGGACTGACTTCCTCACGTTTCGTCATCCAGCTCCTACTCCTTGAGTATCATGACCTACCATAAGGAATGTGGAATATCTCGACATTGTGCACCAGCTCTGAGCGGAGAGTTATGCAGTTGGATGCATGGATCAATGCATCGTCACGATCATCATTCGTCCAGGTTTGCATTGCACATTGACCACTCCATCTATGACCTGTATGACATCACTTACTTAAATTATGTTAGTAAAGATTGAGTGTATTTTAGTTTTTGCTTTCTCGCTTAACCGTAACAGGCAAGACAGCATCAAGTTTGTGGGTCATCTATCGACATGGTTTGTAGTCTAGATCTTTCGCAAAGCCCATATGCCCCTTCCACATGCACAGACATAATATCATGTTGCATGATATAGTCACTGAAATCCACAAATAGCTGACTCATCGCAAAATAGGTACAGAAATTGCGTTTCAAAGTGATACATCTTCAGAAATAGCTATTTCGGTATCGATTCCAGCAGCAACAAAGGAGCAGTCACCATATCTTCGTCCGAATCCGATTTCTATATGGTCATCAGCTATGGAGGCTATGTGCAGGGGTAAAAGCTATTTCGTTCAACATGCTTGTATTTCTGAATTGGTGATCAATCAGGCACCTGCATTATGCGGCAGAGACGCTATGGGTTTGTGAGACTGTAATTTCCCGGTACCAAGCCTCAGATGATGACTTCCTGCTCGAGAAGTCCCTTGTGGTATTTGCAACTTTCCAGGGACAATATCAAGAGTCTCCTGAAGCTCTCCAAATGTTGTCTCTGCAGGTGGGGCTGCGTCCTTGTCAGTTTGTGGCATACTGCCTGCTGGTACTTTCAATTCGGCAGCCCTATACGTCAGGTCTCTCTCTTGGATGTAGTCGGCTGCGTCGCCCCATCCCTGTTGCCTCAATTTGTGAAGCCTCATCTGTGTCTGCTGAAAACTATCCATGCATTGCTGTATCCTTTGGAGATTGTTTCCATCACCCAGCCAGGTCGGTCATCTTCGCTCAGCTTGCCCAGCTCTGTATCTTCTCCAGCATCTGCCTCATCTACCCAAATCCCCTTCATCGTCAGAACTTGCAAGAACACTCAGACAGTCCCCTATAGCATTCAACATCTGGTCAAATGTTTTTTTGGGCTTTCTGGTTGTCAATCCCACCTGTTCAGAATTTGTCATGTCTTCCTGCTCTTGCATAATCGCTATCTCTGTGTCTTCAACTCGCTTTCATGACACGGTCGTTCCTCCATCCATATAATCCTCGAATCATTTCTCTGTCTCTTTGTTGCCTAGACAGTGCATTACTCATCTTTTTTCCACCACAAACATCTTTTAGATCCTCTGCTGCGCAATGTACATAGGGCCCAGACCCTTTCTACTTCCAAGCTGCTCTTGCCTACCTTCGCGTAATGTTGTCTTCCTGTAAATCGCAATGTCGATTTGCTGTATTTGCCTGTGGGCATTGGCGAAAGGTTCTTTTTTGGAACATTGACCATTGTATCTTGTGTTGACTTTGTTCTAGGGCAAGATGTTGGATGTTGCAAGAAATGGATCACATGGAGGGAAGGTGTGTCGTTTATGTCATGGTTGGAACATTGGATCAACCTGAACAAAATACAATCTACATTTTGACCGTCACAACATTGGGAATAGCAAGGTTAACCGTACATCATCACTGGATGTTTAGCCTCTGTTTCATGGAAGATCCCAGGGATGTCTTGAGACAAACATCACCAGATATCATTTCCATTGAAGAACTTTCTTTGTATATCTTACAAACATGAGATTTCAGCAGTTGTTCACCACAAATTATCCCTCTAAACACACGAACATCATCTGACCAACTGACTACAAATCGCGGGCTCATTAGACATCTCTGCAACCTGCAGCGGAATGCAGCAAGATTCGTCTTGAGTAGAACGTTCAAGTTGGATGTCTCTCATTCCATTTAGACTTGAATCTCACTATATATTATTCAGAACTTCCCACATCTTTTGGTTATCATCTTTCTCTCCTTGTCTATGACAGCAATTCATGGCTCCAGAAACGCCTGAGCAAGGTGTGACTTGATCCGAATCATGCGGACTGACAGACGCTTCATCCAATACACCACCCACCGGGACCCAACAGCACAGCAGGCAGCAGTTAGTCCACTGCGACGCAGCCAATGCAGCAAACCATAATATGACCCAGGACACACTTCAAAAAATCATCCACAAAACCGCTAACAGCGAGAATAGGAAGCAGCACGCAATAAAATGTGAGCAAATCTATACCGATGTGGATGGCGGTAAATTAGGTGTATAATGTTCAGCTGTTCTACGTAGAGAGCAACATGACCCATTCATTGCTTCCCGTAATAGAAAACCTCCATCATCAACCATGGTATTTGGCTGCATCCTCCGCGAAATTGAACACCGACATGTTGTCAGTGCTGAGATTTCTGCAGATGAATTTCAACATAAGCGTCAGCACAAGTTGACGAAACAGGCTTTAAATACGTTTGAGGTGGCTACAGAATTGTATATGGCAGAGTTAATACCCAAATGTCATTTTTAGAAGCAGTAACTAATTTCTTGAAGGTTTTCAATATGTCAGCTAATATGAAAGGCAATGAGGCCGGGTGCAGCTAGAACAGTCCCACGTGCGCCTTGCTGTGAATATGGCCGAAATGGCCATATGAGGATTATCGCGCTCTGCAATAGAAGGTATACGATACCTGATGAAGAGTCCTATCGCCGAAGTCAGAAACAAGATGGAGCAGGGAGTCGGGGTTGCTGGGCATACAAAGGTGAAGGCTGAGAGAGACAGACTCCCAGCTATGGTTAGTAAAAATCGAATAAATGGCTGCCTTCCGTACCACATGGCAATCCAAAGCATTGGCAGATATGCTGGAGGCGCAATGGAATGGGTGCACCTCCCCCAGACCCTGCGCCACCTGCGCCTGCAATGCCACCTGCACCACCGGGTGACAATAAGGGAGCTCAAAGTCCCCGAATCGACAGTGTGCCACCCGGATATTTGTATATACCTTCTCCTCTTCCCAATGCTCAATTTGTTAATCTTGATGCATATCCCAAGGATCTCAAGTGCAATAAAGATTATATTCCAGATTTGCTGACTGATGAAGGAACATCCACTGGTTAGTACACTCTCTGCTGCAAGGTAATGCAGCTGACATCCATTTTGCAGACGAGAACAGCCTATTAAGCGAATGTGCAAGAATAGCCATGTTAGGGGGGTGCTTTCACCTAAGTCACTATACTTTGATGTATCTACGGATACTCAAGTCAGTACTAGGTACACAGCTGTATTTCCTATCGTATTCGTCTAAGCGTATCTCCACACAAAGTGTATTCGCCACCTACATACATCATATACACAAAGTGAACAGATATGTATAGGTGTATCAGATGCTACTAAAGGGATAGCAACTTAATCGTATCGTGGTGTAACGCAATACTGACAATACATATCACTTATATTCGTCATCTCAGTGGTTAATCAATATCATAAAGAACATTCTTACAATTCATCTCAGCGATTGATTAATATCGTAAGGTATTCCGTATGATAAATCTTCCATGATTAATTAATGTCGTAAGGTGTGTTCCTATACTTAATCTCAGTGATTAATTAATGCAGTATATTTGTATAGTTAATCTGAGCGATTGATTAATATGATAAGGTATTCCGTATAATTATTCTCCATAATTAATTAATTTATTATGATATATTCATATAATGAATCTCGGTGATTAATTAATAGTGTGGTGGTGGTAATATTTTGCCAGTTGATAGTGGAATCTTAATTGACACGTATCTTCACAAAATCTTCCTCTATCTCTTCCTTGATAAATCTGGCATTCAGATACTATCGGCAATATTACGTCTCAGAATAATCTCCTTCAATATTCCAAATCTGCACTCTGAAGAAGATTACAAATTATGCTTCGTGGCTTCTTATTCTGTTTCCCAAATCTGGCTTGCAATTCTGAACTTGAATAATTAGGTGTATTCTTAAAGGTCTGTCCAGAGCATGTTGAATGTGACTGGTGTTGCTTTTTGCTCCAGTAATTACGAAGTGAATTACTTCAACCAGAATGTACTGAAGTATTGGAAGCGTTAATATCTAACCCAAGAATTTCATATTCAGGATTGAGCGCCCCTGCTATCAATGGATTTGATACAGGTGATACCACAAGATCGTTAACGTATTCTGAACGGAATACTTTATAATGGCAATAATAAATCAATATCTCAGTGAACTGAATTATACTTGCCAACCATCAACTGCACTGTGCTGCAAACAACTAATCTTCTCATTCGAAGCGATCCAGTAATAATGATAAAGCACACAGTATTATGTTGTACTCAGTATTGAACTTATGCTCAATCATGCGGCAGGGGAACCGCGTACAATTCTAATAGCTGATACTAATATACTCCATAATGATAACAATAATAATGAGAAATGAAAACAACAATAATATTTCAGCTTCTTCTTCGCAGGTAGGTATTATAGGTATCGTTTGTGCCTGTGGGGATGTCCATTCAATGCCGAAGAATTGCTGTCTCTTGACAGCTATCTTGTATTGTATGATTGGGTTTTAGGAGTTACTCCCCCCGTAGGGCCATCATATTGAATCAAGGATTGCTATGATCTCATCTGTCATATCGTAGAGTACTACTAATGAGATTGAATCTCTCTGGATAGTGGACCACGCATCCCAAAGGTTATCGTGTATTGCATCGTTAGGTTTGAAGAGTTACTCTCCCTGAAGGGCCATCATCAGCAATGAGATAATATCAAACAGTAACCTCAACTTAGATATCATGTAACTCATTTATTCGGGTAGTCAAAACCTCTCCTCACCTGTTGTGGTTATATGGAGGGCTTTAAACAGATTGCTCAATTATATCAAGACACAACCTCACCCTTGAGGCCTTTTGGTTTATCTGCTTCAGAGGCTATACGTGGCGGCGCACCATTGCTCTGTCGACAGTGCATTATGACAAATTCACCTGCCCGTTTGTTCGGAGGTTTATCAGGTCTAGCCCTACGTCATATTCAATCAGACACGCCATGCTAAGGTCGGGACTGTTCTCACTAACCAGGGAGTGCCCAAGTTGTCCCTATTCGTACTGTGGAAATGGCTTGAGATCCCACAGAATTGCATATTGGCTATCATCTGCGTGACATGTAAGTTACTATGTTGCAGTCAACGCATCTAGTCCCACTTAACTCAGTTCAGTGAATGTGGTAAGAAATAACTGGCATCTCTTTAAGCCCTGAACGCTTATGACTGGCCAATCTTATTGCATCATCAACTCAATACAAAGTAATTGTTCTTTCAACGAATCCACTAGCAATGAGGCTTGCTATCGAATCGACACAAGGTTCCCATGAAATTCGGCTAAGGATCACAGGACTGGCATACTTGTATTGTCTAGCATAGGCGTTATGTATTCTATGCGAGTAAACTCCGGAGCATATACCCTTCTGTCAATCAATTGAGAACCATTAACTAAATTGGGAGAGGACCCCAAACAGGCCGAGCATCGATGGAAAGAAAAGCGATTTTGGAGTGTATCTTCATCTACAATTAGCTGAAACTTCAAAGTATATTTTAAAGGATATATTGATATATATTATTAAAAAACAATGTAGTGATAAAGGAGAAAGTGCATGAAAATAATAGAACAGCTGCCAAAATACTTTTACTGATATACGATGCCAATTAAAATGGTTGAATATCGCAGAGATGCCGGTAGCAAAATGAGCATCAACATAGCGTCAACTATTTTTGGTCTTGTCTGTCAGGTACTTAAAAATGGATTTGGTCGTTGTTATACCTAATCAAAGTATTGGCTGCCTATATAGGCAAAAGCAAAAGCGACATGCTCACTGCCCCATCTTGACAATGAGCGCCGAATGACACTCAACAATTTTTTAGCTTGTATCTTGAGTAATCTACGAGGTGCTTGATCGCAGACATCTATAAACAAGGAGATGGCAACCTGTATAGGCAGGTACACAAGAGATGATCCCACAACAGCCTCCTAGACAATTACAACATAATTCATTTTCAAAGCTGCAACTCAGTGGTCATGAGCGTTTTGGCTTATGAAGCCAGTCAAAACTCCCTATATGGACAATAACGGCCACATTGCATATTGATTAACCATGATGCAAGCCCAAACATCGTTGATGCTCCATTGACGCTCATTTTCAAGCTGGGGCAGGCAGCATGTCAGTGTGACATTTGCCTAGAAAGGCGGCCAATACTTTGATTATGTCTAACAATGACCAACCAATCTGTAGTTACCTGACATACAAAAATTGTTGACGCTCCATTGACGGTCATTTCCAAGATGGGGCAGGCAGTGTGTTGCTTTCTCTTTTGCCTATGGTGGCAGCTAATACTTGGGTTATCTATAACAACAACTAAATCACTTGTTAATTACCTCATTTGCAAGACCAAAAATTGTTAACGTTCCATTGATGCTCATTTTTACAAGATTGTAAGGATGTCGTCACTAGCGTTTTTGCCCATAAGGCAGCAAGTACTCTCATTACGCATCACAGCGACTGAGTCTCTGATTGATTACCTGACTTACAAGTACAAAAATCATCGATGCTCGGTTGACGCTCATTATTAGAATGAGGCAAGGAGCATGTAGTGTTCTCTTTGGACTATAAAGCCAGCCTATACCTCATTTATGCATGTTTGCAACAAATCGCCACTCAGATTACCCATGATGCAAGACCAAAAATCATTCATCCTCTGTTGACTCTCATTTTCAGGATGTGGCAGGGAGTGTATCTCACTTGTTTTTGATTTTGCAGGCGGCAAATACATCAAAAAAAGACAATGACGTACCCAAGTCAATATTCTGCAATTCACTGTTGGATATCTCAATGCAACCATCAATAGAAACACCCGAAAACCAGAACCATAGATTGCATTCGATGGGTCCAGACAAAGTTCGCAAAACCTGGAGGCTGACAGGTGTACGTTCAGGTTTGGTCGGCCAAGAAGGAGTGAGTCAGGTTGTTGGTCAGGTCCATAACCGAACTGAATTGTTTCTGAGTTCCAAACACGGACTGCTGGCAGGTTACATGGACCAGTTCCTAAAACTACAAACAGTACTACCCGCCAACCTTGGCACACCAGGACCGCCACCATTCCGCAATCAGAGCTTGAAGCTTCTGCCACCAACCCCATTCACCGAGGGAAAGAAATAGGATCACGACAACGTAGGAGGTGTGCCCATGGAACCACCAAAGGATGGATCTGAGGATGGAACTATCACACCCACCGAGAAGGAGGATAGAATGATTCCACCCTCCCATGTCCAGAATGAGGCCGGTATGATCCCAAAACCTGGATAGCAGTCCAGTGTGACCCCCGCACTGCCTACTGATCCGGAGCAGAAGAGTACCCCACAGTCCGACGGGCATGCCAGTCCAAGAGGTGACATTAGCAGTTTCAATGAGGACACCAAGGATGAGGAATACATGAGCCACATGGCAAAGTGGCTGGCCCTCAACTCTGACTGGATGAGAATGTTGGACAACGAGATGATGATGTTGACACACCACCAGAGCAATATGCGGAACAGAGCCGTAGCCATCTTCCAACAAGCAGTAACCATGGAACCTGAGTTGTTCATGGAAACCTTTAAACAAATCACAGTGGCCATATATGCGATTCCCGGGATGCTAGTTCAGTTCACTACTTCCCTTGGGATCATCTTGTACTGGGCAAGATCGCAAGGAACAAGAATCGCTGATACAGAAGGTGGTAGGAGAAAGTGAGTGCGCAAGGAATGAGAGTTATAATGTTTTTTGTTTTGGGCTTATGGTTTTCATTGTGGTTTATGTTTTTCTTTTGGGTCTATGTTTTTCCATTGCATATAAGGTTATATGGGATATGAAAGAAGAGAGATGTGCTTTGCACAAAGAGCCAGGGAGGCGTTGTGGTGTGAAATTCATTTCTCACCACCACCACCCCCACACAGCTTGGCAGAGGGATGCCTGCAGAGAACATACGGAGATACAGGGATACCTCAGATGGACTGAACAATCGGAGTCATACAGAGATACAGGGAAACCAGAGATTGACTGAACAATGGCAGGTGTATGGAGATACAGAGATAACGGGGATAGGCTGAGCAATGAGGTGTGGCATATACAGGTACAGTGGTAACAGGGATGGACAATGTGATGGGGAGTATATATTCGGGATACTCCAGGGTAGATGGCCATCATCTCATCTTATCTTTATACAATGCAATACACACTCTATCTTTCCCAGCTCTTGGTTCCCATGCACTCTTGGTGAGTTTCCATATATGCACACAATTTGTGTGGTTCCTCTCTGCTGAGTATTATCGCATCCTCTGACCAACTTCCTATGCTCCTCGTGCCATAGCTGCTCTGTCTGATGAGTTCCCTTTCAATGCTGTGAGACGTGCGGCGGAGTGTTGACCCTGGGCTCTCTGTATTCTAGCTTTCCCATTTCACAACATTGAGCTCGAAATGCATCACATAAGTCGCTTGATCATGGCTTTCAATTGCATCTCCACGTTCACTCTACACTGGGCTCTAAGGGTATCTGCATCATTGCCGGAATATGACCTTCAACAGCATCTCTGAGTTTACTTGATTGCCATCTTCTGGGGAACCTCGAATCGCTCTCAAGTTCATTCTGCAGCCAGTCAAGATAGACTTTGTGATGATGGATAGCTGCATAAATACAAGATGTATAAATACATAGATGAGGATGCAATTGGAATAGATTACATTGACAATTTGTTCAGTGATGAGTAGTAACTATCATGTCCAGACACACAAGCAGCATTCCCAAAGATAATGTAATGTTTCCCAGACTGCTCTACAGTGATTCGAAGTGCTCCCTGGCTTGTCACCTCGAGTCTGAGGTGCTCCCTTGCATGTCACCTGCATTCCCCGGTGCTCCATTGGTCGTCACTAGACCACATATATCATAGAATGTGTGTCACTGGGGCTCCTTGATAAACTTGAAGCCAACTGCATTGGTTCAGTCGTCTCCCAACTCTGACCACCATGCAATTCCAGTCCGATAACATTGGAACACTTCCAGATGTTCCCAGCCACAAAAATACATATTGCCGATGTAGTACAAACAGGAATCTCAGTCTCACCATAGGTCTCAAAGTCACTCCACCCAAATGGTCATCAGTACCTACTTCTGTGTCAGATCTGAATAATCATTCCATTTGCTGAGAAGACATTCCACCTATTTAACACTATAGGGATCTCTGTACTGGAATAAGTATACATGGGACTGCATATTAGAGTGAAATATATCAAGGAAGTTATTAAGTATCTTTGTTCTACTGCAGTGCGATTCTGTATGTGTCACATTGATGATTTCCAATTTCATTGCTTCTAATCCAATAGGCTGTCTGTGGCATACCCAGTTCACTTGTATCAGCTCAGTATGCTGCACTCAGAGATTGGTATTTTGTTGGATCACACTGTTGAGTATTTCTCATTCTGTCTCCATTATCTTTTGCATGTTCTCTGTCACACATTGTGTGGTAGGCTTGGGCCCAAGCTTACTTGGGTTGTGATGCAGACTATCACATTAGCAAATTGTAAACTGGTTTGAATGTCATCTCTGAACAACTCAGCAACTCTGAAAAACTGCACAGATCCTTCCAGATGCTCCCAAATACTGCCAGATAGGATGAATGCAAAGTGATGTACTCTCAGGTACTCTGAGACTACTTCACCAGTGCTTCTCAATGCTCTGGACATTGTGGAATAGAATAGAAGAAGATCCTGAAAAGTTTATAGTTGTCTTCAATATGATAAAAAATTGACACATTGGGCTGTGCAAAGATTGAATCTTTTGCTAGTATTGGCCACATCTAGAAGACTGTTGCATTGCACCATGAACCAGGTGCCATCCACTGTGGCAGTGATTATTGAGATGTTCCTATCAAATAGTACAATTTCATAAACTATCTTACTTCCGTACACCATAATTCAGGCATTGTAACTACTATACGATCCAGCAGGTATCATAATTCATATGATTGTTTCCAAGCCATACACTATCGATTATACCTGATGAAGCAATTATTTGCACCAAATGTACCTGTCCAACAATTATGCCAACTGGTACAATGTACATCATATCAGTCTGTTTGACATCCTGGATGAACCCATTAACACAATCAATCCAACCATGTGGATCTTTGTACTTTGTTGGAATCAACACTACACATTCCTGAGCTTGAGGGCATAATATCCATTGTTGAGTCTTCTTGCAGGTATTAGAAAAGGTTGATATTGGTTTTCAGGCTGGTAGGCAATCCTGAAGTTGGAGGATCAGATGTGGTGGACTCCTGATAAAACATGATACAGGTAAGGAAGGAACTCAGTCTTGGAAGGTGTTATCCAGGTTATTTTCCATACATTGGACCCAGATGTTATTCAATTCAGTCATGATCCCTTGGTTGGCATTGGTATATTCTACCTTGCAATTAAATCCCAGATGCTCAACAGAAGTAGGCTAGTGAAGTGGTTGACAGTAGCACAGTAGCCCATTCTGATATTTAATAAATGTGCTGTCTGTCAGTACATTCTGATCATATCCAAGCACCTGTCTGCTAACTTTGTATCCCCAGTCCTGTTCAAATTCCACATAGAATAGCTGTACAAAGTTGGGAATTCCGAAATCTACTACTGCATCTCTAAGTGAGGTTAATTGGATACTTCTGCACACTCCAAGGACATGTGTTTCTCTCAAATGATGTACCTTTTGTGATGCTGGGGTGAACGATGGCTCTTGTTGACTGTGCGACAGGTGTAAGAGACAACCTCCGCATGTATTTTGCTGTTTATCAGTAGTGGTTGGTATGTTGAAAACTTTGGCAGTGTCAACATTATACCAGTCTTCAAGGGCAAGATACTCTGGTGTCTCCTCGATATCGTCAAGACAGGTACAGTGGTCATTAAACTGCATCCTCTGTCCAGTATAACTGACTTTAATGGTACATCGATATACCTCTTGCACATTGCAACTATGTCACTGTTCAGAAATATCTGTACTGAAATTGTCACTGGAACCAATACACCAAATTCATCTTGGTATCTGGCTAACAAGTTGCGTCTTGAAATGTCTGATGAGTATTGCAGACTGTTCATTGGTTATTCCAAGCTCCGGAATGCCAATTGCATCCCATCACAGTTCGCACTCACTAAAGCAGATGGACAATTGGTTCTTTAACCGCATCTCCTCATTCCAAGTGATACCATACATGTCTCTCTCCAGATGATTTACAACGTGGTCGGTATCAGTGACACTCAACTTGGTAGTTTCAGTCTCAGCATCGGATAGATGGACCAGAAATTTAACAGAGTCATCACGGAATCCGTTGGCAGCCCTGTAAACCTATTCTTCTACAATTGTCTTCATTGGTGCATATCTTTTGCCAACTGTGTTTCTGCAACAGGTTGGATCAGTCTTGATGTCCTGCAATTGTTGTCGCACATGCTGTTGGAATGATTTACCCAAAAGCTTGTTTGTAACAGGTGTCACCTGTTGCATTTTGCGCACTGATTACTCTTTTCCCTTCTCATATTCAGCATCTTAACATTTGGTTGCTGCATGTTGGGGTCTGTTCAAGTGCACCTGAAATATCCTTGATTTGGTTGTGGTAACCTGTTCTACCGCGTATATTGGAACCTCCATTGCAGCATGGATTGTAGGAATCTTTTGTTCCTATCAGTGTTGGGATTGACTTACCAACATTTCATGTGGGCAAATAGCGTCTCTGTATGAATGGAAGTGAATGTTTTTCATGCTCGAGCAGACATCTCGCTAGAACTAACTACTATGCAGGCATCACGCAATGCTGCACCTTGACATGTCCACAGCCGTCGACCTACATCGCTACTGTCTGCAATCATCTTTGAGAAAGCTCTCGCAGACATAACACACCATGATCAAACAAGACACATGCCGCTCACAACATGTTTTGTGTCGTTTTTCTCATCACCTTTGGGCGCCCACCTGTCTCCTCTCAATACCGCTTCACCGTCTCATCTGCTATTGTCATATTCTCCTCCGGTTTCCAATGGTTTTTCTTTTTGTCCCAACCTTCCCATTTTACTTCATATTCCTAACTGGTTCTGTCAGAGCTTGTCAGGTGTTTTGGGATTCAATCAACTTCATAACTTGTGCCCACATGGCATGTCCGTACCGGCAGATGCAGCGGCCACCAGCTGACCATTGAAATGTCTGTCCAGTCAACTGTCAGCCTGCTGACAATAACTGTGTAGTAGATCATCATGTCAGAAGGGAGATCTATACGGATGATGTTTCTGCCTATTCGGAGGATCTCATATGGGCCAATCTAACTGTGAACCAGGTTGTATCGCGTAGAGTTGACATTGGCATATGTGATGGGGAGCTCATTTGTATCTAAAGAAAGCTTTCTACTGGGGGTAATGACGGCGTTGATTGCTGCTCATGACCGATTCGCAACATCTGTCTGTGTCACCAGAGATTCACGCAGCTGATCTGTGGTGACTAACATACTGCGCTGCAGTCATTCGACAGGTTCACGGCCTTGTGATAGTTTCGCTGATTCCTTGGCTCATGGCCATTGTGGGTCTGCAATTAGGTCTCGCGGCAAAGGCAGCTCATAACCAAAGTCCAGTTTGAAAGACATCTGCTTCATCGAACAGGGTACTAAGAACCTCTCAGCATACTCTGCGAATGGGAGGTTGTCATTCCAATTTCCGTGACCATGAGTTGCCAAGCCATGCCATTAGCATACAACGGTCTTGTTTGAGTTTTCAGATACACCATACATTGCCGGATGGAATGCCGTAGATATGAGCAGCTTCATTTGCAGAATCCTCGCAACTTCTCTACAGTAGTTTTCTGTGAAGCAGACATCTCAGTCTGGTACAACCACTTCAGGCACCCCCGTTAGGCGGATGATGAAGTGGATGAATTTGCATGCAACGGCTGGGGCATCTAGTGTTTTCCTGCAGGTTCGCCAATGTGCTCTCCTTGTCATGTGGTCGACAAACGTTAGAATGCAGTCGTGGCCATTTCCCGAGATTGGCTGGTCGGTTATCAAGTTGATGTTGATTCTTTGCCAACAGCCTTTCGTTGAAGGAAGTGGTTCTAAGAGGCCAATGGGTTTCCCGCTCTGGTGGTTAGTTCGATGGCACAAGTGGCAGCCTGTAATGTTTCGCTGAGTATCATCTGACATTTTGTTGCAGAAATACTGGTCATGCATGGGTAAGTACGTTCGGTCAGCACTGAAGTGTCCCCCTGCTGGAGTGTAGTGGGCATCATGGAGGATACGTTGCTACATCATCATGGCAATACATGACCATCCTCTCATCTCTGCCTTTGCATCTTCTTTGGTCTCTTGTGCCCTCACAGTTATCTCTACCCCATCCTGGTGCTTTATCATTGCACTTGAATCTTTTTCCACCTGCTTCGTTTCGAAATCTCCACGTCACCGCAGTAGGCCATTCTTTTCCAATAGAACAGTTGGGCTGACACTCATAATCTGTGTTTCTTGGTAGATGCAGTGGATGGCAGAGGGTGGGGAATTGGGTAGGCCAAGCAGTGTAGAACAGGCCCAAACCATTCATCGTTGATTATGCCCGCCTTGATGTTATCAACCTATCCTCCTGCCGCAGAGCCTTCCAGTGCTCTTAAATTGCATTGCTCACGTCAGAAGCCCAGGCAGCGAGACATCACATCTGCATCCTCATTCTTGACACCTGGGATGTGGTTGACCTCTCGGCCAAAATTTTGGAGGTCCATTAGGATATCCTTCTGACCTACGGTGAGGTGTGGTTGAGCAAGGATCCAATGCAAGGGTGCATCATCTGTGTGTACCAACCATGGCTGCTCAGCTCCAATTAGGTTGTGTTTCCACTGAAATATTGCATCTCAGATGCCGAATTATTCTGTTGTATGCAGGGTATTGCATCTCCGCATTGTGTAATTTAGGGCTGAAATAACCCAGTACCTTCACGGCCAGAGCTTGCACCGGGGTAGAGCACCGAGCCCAACGCATATTGGCAAGGATCGATGTGTGGGCACTATTTGGCTTCGGGGTCTGGAAGGGCATGCACAGCCACGTTGGAAAGTGCCTTTTGAGTTTGTCGAAAGCATGCCGGCATTCACTCTCCCAGGAGCATGGACTGTGCTTGACCTTGCTAGTGTTACGGGTTCTCCCTCAATAGTGATAATGGTACTGGCATAGTTGTCATAATGGATATATGTCACGGAGTTACTCTAGGTCTAGTCCTGTGATATACATAACACCTATCCAGGACACTACAAGTAAGCCAGTCCTATGGAGAATAGCAGGACTACATAGGAATCAGGTGTTGATTGAATATGCATGCATGATGCTTAGCAGATTCATATCTGATGATGCAACTATGCAGCTCTACTGGAAAGCCTTGTGCTTTAGCAATGCGCATGGGTTCTCAACCGCATTCATTTTCCAGAAACTAGAGGGACATGTCTGAAGGAACTGGCGCATACTACGACACCCAGACACAGTAGTCGATTGTCAATATGCGACTAAGCGGGACTTCCAGCTTATCTTCTCATAGGATAAGAACCACCAGGGTAGACCCCAGCCAAAGAGAATCGTCTGAGCCTAAGCATGATGTGACTGAGGGAATTATGATGTTGGCTGATGATAAGAGGCTTGAACCAACCCTGCTGATTGGTTTGAGTTAGTATGCATTGCAACATCAGACTTGAATCAGGATATGAGCTGACCCATCTTTTGATACGTTCGCATAGTATTGGCTAGTCACCGATTAAATCTATGACGCAAGCCCAATTGCCAAGATGGTGAGGTATTGGATTGTGATAACTACGGCCCAGTCAATGATTGGCTGATGATCCAACTACTGATGCAAATGGATTGTGCGATGTCTCAGTTCAAATTGTGTCTGTCACATTGTCTGACATGATATCACGCTATGGATTGCCTGATTCTTGTCAGGAGCGTAGCGCTTTGAAACTACATTGCATAAACACGATAACCTATGGGAAGCATGGCAGTTATCACCAGGGGCATGCAGATAAGCGATGACACGACTGCGACAACGCTATCAGTGGCATTGTAGTCATGTTGACACAGTATGGGCAGACAAGACCCTCGAAGACAACTATAAACAGACAGCATTGTTTCAGCAATGAGAAGAACATGCTCAAGCAGCAATCAACAGTCAACAATCAGATACACCAAAGACAATCTTAAAATAATATTAACAATTCTATCTACAAACACTTTCACAATTACTTCCATATACCATCTACATGACCAAGCCTTATATGTCTGGATACAGATTGACACACACACAATAGGTGCTCCAGAAGAACGTCGAACTCTTAGGTGATCCTGTGTTGGAATCGGAAGAGCAACATTTAATCGACATCTCGCTTGTGGTGTATCACTTCACGGCATTCCCCGGTACCTGTTACCTGGTAAAGCAGTACCTGTCTACCAGGTTGTTACCACTCAAAGAAATTTCCGAAGAGGAAGGTTTATCGATAACTGGTACTTCCTCAGACTGGAACCCGGTTCAACTGTTTTGTTGAGAAATGCTTCAGTCACTCTTGGGAATTGGTCAAGAGGTTGCGTCTTGGAACAAGATGAGGAAAGAAATAGTTTCTTCGATAGTCAGCTGTACTTACATTCAATCAATGTTGTATTGATTATTGGGATGGAGCACCCCCGTAACCGCTAGCATATCCACTTTGCTGCTGAAGATCCCCATTTCTGTTCAGAGGGATGTGTATCGTGTACCACAGCATTGCAATGTGAGCATAGTGTTCAATGAATTTTCTATAGTCACTGGTGAGGCCCAGTAAGCTACTGACAGGATTACTATTGTTAGGTTGCGGCCAATTCATTACTGCACGGGTCTTGTGTTCATTCGGGTGGATGCGAACCTTGTCAATTTCAAAGCTGGAATATTAGACTGTCTGACCAGCCTAGGCTCATTTGGCACATTTGCCCTTGAGACCTTGTTCCGCTAGCTTAGTAAGCACTTCTCAGGAATGTACGACATGTTCTGCTAGGGTTTGCCTGTGAATCACAATATCGTCCATGTATACAATGATGAATTTGGATATCATTGGTTCCAAGATGCAGTGCATCATGCGCATGAACTGGCTGGGTGCGTTCACCAGGCCAAAATGCAGTACTCATGACTCGTACAAAGCAAATTTTATGGTGAAGACCATCATTTGCCTGTCAGCTGTGGCTATGCAAATCTGATAGTAAGCTGCTGCCAAGTCCAATTGTGTGAACAAGCAGCAACTGAATATCGAGTTGGGTAAGTCCTCGATGTGTGGGAGAACATAACAATCATTGACTGTGATGGCGTTTACTGCAGGATAATCTATGCACATATGCAGTGTATGGTCAACCTTTCGTTCAAATAATACTGGTGAGCCAACATTGCTTCACACCAGCTGAATCCAACCGCAGCAAATCGCCTTCTCTGTCTGCCACCGAAGCATCGCTTCTTCACTTGCTGAGATGCGGTATAGTGAGCAGAACAGTATTTTGCTATTAGGGTTTGTTTTAACTTCCAAATTGGCCTGCCTTCCTTGTTGCAAATTTGCACATGTTGACTTGCCAAAGAGGCCCTCAAATTGTGTCAATGTCTGCAGACACTCACTGGGCAGTTCATCAGTCGGAGATGTACCAACATTGCTGCAGTGGTGTACTTTGATCAAGCAGGCCTGTTTCAACAGGCTGGCAGTCATGTTTTCAAGTTCTGCCTTCCATCTTATGTGTGTGCCCATGAATTTGGCCTGCTCCACTATTTCTTCATAGATGTCAAAGGGGCGTAGGCCATGCAATTTGTGTACTCGGCCATCCACTATCTCCCCCTGGAGGTTATCGCTATCCACAATGTGTAACTGTCATGGTCGCGTTGATAACGGTGGTGTGTACCAAACATTCAGATTTTGTCCATTGCGATACGAATGCCCTTGATGGCATAGTCAGTAAATTCTGCCTCATTGACATATGATGCACCAAGTCGTAGTTTCAATTTAACTCATTGGCATTTCTCTATGCCATCCTTGGTGTTAACAGTAGCCATCTCCACAATCATCGATCTTGCATTCTGTGCACTTGGGATGGCCCATTGGAAATTTAGTGCATCCAGGAACATCCGTCCCACATAGTTCTCGAACGCACCATCATACTTCACTACACTTGCCATTGTGCCACTTCACCCTCCTCCAGTAGACTGCTATCATAGGTTTCCTTTGAACCTTAGTCGGTCACCCACTGAATGGTCTAGTTTACTAAATTTCAAGTGGTGATAACAGGTGAAAAATTTGAATTCACTATCAGGCATGAATTTGCACCCCTTTTTTGATGATACTGTACATGATGGTGTTGTTATGGAAGATACAGCCACAGCTACTGACCTCCTTTGCCTTTCCCTGCCTCAGAGTCCAAGTCTGAGAAACTCTCCAACCTGCTCTCCAGATCACTGTCTCTCTCCTGATTCGCTTATTTCCCCTCAGCAGACCATCCACTCTCTATTCAACCGGATGGTGCGCCTCCCTTTTTCGTGTGCATGTGTGTGCATCCAGAGTTGACTTTGGAGCATCTTCGTGGACCAAAGCTTGTTCCTGTAGCTTCTTCATCAAGTCACGGTTTGGGCAATGGCCTGAGATATGTCCAACTTGGCCACAGTTATAGTAGGATAAACCATTGTCTTTGGCCGTGCCAGCTGTACCAGTTGTACCACATATCTTCAAGTCCATTTTCCTAGCTGAAACTCTCATAGTTGTGTTAGTGTGTGCACTGGAGCCACATCCGGGTAGAGACTTATTGATACACATTTCTAACATGGTGACATGCTCCATGCGCTGCTCAAAGGTGTGAGTCATATCATGCGTGCCATTATAGCGGACCAAGTCTTTATAAACTTCCTGGTTGCCCTTGTCAATTTTATACATAGTATAAGTGTCAGCTCACATTTCATTTAGCATTGGCTGGGGCAGGTCCAATTTCGAAAAGAGACGACCGAAATGATCATTAAGCTCTATCATGCGTTCTCCCTTCTGTCGGCTCACTTCCTCCCATTCGAGTTTGACCAGGTCCAAGGCGTTGGATGGACTATACCTAGCTTTAGACTCCAAGCAAAAGGTGGACCATTCGATGGGTATCCTCATTGGGAAACAGTGCATGGCCTAGACTGCTTCATCGCCTTTGGGCTGTAGCACTACCTGCTCACCCCAATCCATTGTGCTGGCACATCCAATGGCTCAGGCTGCATTCTTGAAGTGACATTGCAGAGCAACATGGCAGGTGGTGACATCATCCAGGGTTCGTTTGCCTTCATACATCAGAAGATTAGACAACTTGACTGAGCAGCCATGGCTACCATATGAGCCAGGGGTCAGTTCGGAGGAGCCACCGAACACGGCTGGGCCTGGGGTCTGTTTGGAGGTATTGGGCGCCGCAGTCGCCTACACTTGGTTGGATGCAAGTTGTTGAATGCCATGGTTGAACTCTCTCAACGAAGATTCCAGGCAGAGCGACCTATCTCGATCTGGAGCTCTTCCTCTGGCCACTCAACTACTTGCTGAGCGGCCGCTAACTTCCTGCTCTGGCCGTCTTGGACGGGCTCTACAGCCTGCAAGTGCTTCACTTTAGCGGCCAAGCTCACATTGAGGATGCAAATCGTTGGGAATTTCTTGGCTTCTTCAAGTCTCTCGGAGAGGTTAGCATCAATAATGTGCAGTTGGACATCCGCTGTGGCGGGAAAATCCGTTTCTCACCACCACCACCAATCAACTTGGCAGAGGACTGAGCTACGGCGGGTGTACGGAGATACAGGGATGATGGAGACGGACTGGGTGACGGGGGCGTACGGGGATACAGGGGTGGCGGAGATGGACGGAGTGACGGGGGGTATATATTCGGGAGACCCCGGGGTAGATAGCTTGCATCGCATCTTGTATCTGGTATCTCATATCATCTCATCTCATCATCTTATCATACAACGAATTATACACTCCATCTTTCGCATCTTTTGACCTCACTCGCTCTTTCCGAGACTCCGTGTGGATCCGCGCAATTGCGTGGATCCTCACAGCCAGGTAGTATCATACCTTCTCACCCTCTTCCTACGCTCCTCGAGCCAGAACCGCTCTTTCTCACGAATTCCTTTTGCAATGCCGTGAGAGGTGCGGCGGAGTGTTGATGATGAGCTCTCTGCCTTCTAGCTCCGCCGTTTCACCACACCGCTGTAGCCCTGATCCAGTTCAGTGCTTGGTCAGACAAGAGCCCGTGCTCATCGTCGATGACCTTAATCCAGTTTGTCATGAATTCTGTGGTGCGGAGTTCTGCAGGTTGGAAGCCCGCGGTGGCTGAGGCCTTGAACCTGCTGCTAATCCTAATTGACTCGGCCTTGTCGATTTTGTCGGTTAAACTGACATCTTGTGCGTTTTGCGTATCCTGTGTATTGGGAGTGTGGTGCTTGTCGTGCATGTTGTGCCTAGCTGGAGGGGCCGCAATGTCGGAGAACTCATCCAATGTCTCGGAGCCACCGGCTGTCCACTGGTTCCAAGCAGCCATTGTGCATGGTGTTTCGATCGTTTCTGATGCTTGTGATGCTGTCAGAAGTCGAGAGTTGCTACTAATGCGGGCAAATAGTCTCCTTGGACGTATGGAAGTGTATGTTCTTCATGCTCGAGCAGACATCTAGCTAGAACTAACCACTACCCAAGCGTCCTGCAGAGCCGCACTAATGCAGTGGAGCCACACCTTACCATGACCTGAGCCGTCCACTACAGCTCATCCACAGTGGTGTTTGCATGCTTGGACATATTCAATTCTCGAAATGAACTCTGCTTCTGGTAAAACTGGTTGAGTGCATTGTCAAGTGCTTTGAAGGATAGATCAGAGTAATTTTGTTGGCTAACAAGTAGAGATAATTCACAGAATGCCTGCCCTGCTCCCAAGACCATTATATCAGAGGCTGTATCTGCCACAGTTTTCCCGCCATTTTTGGGGCAGTTAGAAGTTAGAGTGCAATTAACTACCTGTTTTCTGATCATGCCCCAGTTCACTTTTCCATGCCACAAGCTACTTTTCAACATGTTGCATAGTTTAGAGCAGTGCTGGCAGCCTGGAGATTGTGATTCCAATGTAAATTGATTGTCAATTGAGCATTGGCATTTCTAGCTATCAGGAATTTGAGCAGCCAGTACAATTTGTGTTTAACTAAACCCAGGAGCAGCTGATGCAATTCAGCAGGCTGCCAAAGCCAGTACACATTGCACAGGGTATTGCCAGAACAGGTTGCAGACTGGGTGGACACCTCAAGTACCCAGCAAATTGGGATTTATTTCATCTGCAAGATCTGTGTAATTATGCCGAACTCTTGGGTTGTCGACTGGTCGAAACGTTGAATGCCTCAATGGCTCACCTTTGGAGGTTTCACACATTGGGCGTGAACCCAATTAGACTCGAGCAACTATCACATGTTCTGGACAATCCATGTCCCAGGCAGCCAAAAGAGAATAACATTCTCATTCAGAATTATCTGCACTACCCAATTTCAAGCCGGGACCAGTTATGTTAAGATTCCTGTGTGCGGACAGCCCAGTTCTAACCACTTTATGGTATGCCATGTCAGTATTCTGGGTTCTTTCGGGGGACCAGAAATCAGCCCTGTGTCATTCCGGACTGACTTGTCAATTGTGCTGCGGATTCCTTTTGAATATATCCAATTGTGTCATACTGTCGCCAGGGATGTTGCTCACCCCCAAGATTCGTCAAGTGAGTCTTTTCCAATCCACCCATGATAAATACAAGTCTCACTCATGCAGGATGTTGATACTGCATATCGGACCACCATTAGCTGTCTTCATCTCACAATATATTTGTTGACATTTCAAGTCAGTGAGGTGCACCTATTCAAAGTCAATGTGTGCCTGAGATAGGAGACGTGCCAAAAGGAACTGTATACATGCGACAATATTCCAGTACTGAAATGTTCTAAGGATGCACGAAAGATATTCAATACAACTATTATTGCAGAGGTTAATATTGACCTCGTGGAGAAGCTTTTACATGGCAGCTACTAATTTGAATAATTCAATTTCAAAGTTCTACAGTCCTTATATAGGATGTTGATGGATCCACTTTTGTGTTTGCTGGATAAATGTTTAAGTCTGTTGACAGTCAGGTGTGGACCGAAATGGACGCCATGGATTCCATTGTTTACTATTCTTGCGATGTTTGTTGTATACTCCGGTTGATCTATTATATGGTTTCCCCCATACATTTTCCACTGTAACTACCTCCCTATGAGCCTTTGTTGTAACTGGATCAGGGGTACATGTTGTATCAGGCTTCTGGGCATTTATTGTTTCATCATCAAAAGTATCTTCAGGGGGTGGTTCACCAGGTGAATTGTCTATGGGTAGATCATTGATTGACTAGCTCATCGACGGCCATTCAGTTGCACAGAATGATGTCAAACCATGATCCATCGAGTCAGTCCCAGCCTATAAGCAGTGGTAAAATCCCATCAGGTGATAGCCCTCCATTCATCGATACTTTGTAATGTTATTGTTGGTTAGCCTTGAGTCAGTTTTCATCCAATTATTCATTTTACAGATAATGCACTTAACATTCCTCTGGTGGGTGTTGATCACATTTGAGAAATGGTCAGTGAATAACTGATGGGATCAATCTTGACGATTCTGCAGGTGGTGATTTGGAGCCCAAGGGATATTTAGGTGAAAGCTAGCTAATTCTGGCTAGCATGTCGCATTCACAGCCGCATCGCACCATGCCAAATGTGGAGGAGGGGTAAAATAAACTCACCTTATGATCAGTGCTCTCTACAAACCATTATATATTTATCATATTCTGCACAATGATGATTCAGATCTTCTGTTGAAATTTGCTAGCAGAGAAGAGAAGGTTTCTTTTATCATCACTGCAATCTACTTTAGATTCTTCTTCATCAAGTGCTGCTGTGATCACAACAATGGGCCATATCCTACATCATTGTGGCATTCTGTGTTATATTTATGCTCAAGCCTCCCAGCAGCTGATAATTAAGGTAGATCATTATAATCGAATGAACAGGTGAGTTGCTAGCTAGCTGTATACCTGCGCAATGATCATGAAGAACTAATATGCTGGAAGGATATTTGCTTCAGTAACAATCATTGACCGGAGCGTGGATCCTCAGTAGCCCAACGATGTTCAGGCAATGAGGCAAATAGAAAGCAATCACTGTTGCTGCTCGACTCCCAGGCCTCCAACCGAATTAGCGTACATGATTGTTCATGCCCAATTGATTTGCAATATCCCTAGTCATGCTAACGTTGAAACTGAATCTCTTACTTGTTGGGTTCCAGGAGATATCATATCATCCCCTTCTAAGACCACTGGAGTCATGGAACCCGCATGAAGGTGAACATCAATCTAATATCATAGTATACAAATTCAACCATAAAATAGTAAAAGACAGAATCAGTGTGATTATGGTTTTTTTTCCTCAGCCAGGTTTTACAAATCAAAAGCGTAGTACAGTACCACAGTTCATGGCAACAGAATAGGATGCAAGATGCCCTTCATTCCACCAATGGTTACTGCTGCCTGCAATATTCTCAACCATACTCTGACTTATTCTACAGTATATCGCATATCTGTATTAGTTTACAACCATCATTGTCCGCGGAGCATGGCAACAAATGGATCACCACTGCAGACATCGATTATGGCCCCATTCGGTCGCCAATTCGGCTTGCAATGACACCTCAACAACAATTTACGATCATCAGATAATAGTTCATGTACTGATATTCATCAAGACAGTCCATGCGGAAAACACACCAATCAATATCTTCCACTGCATAGGTACAGTTTTCCTCCTTCACAAGAGCTATGTTCTGGCACTCCACAGTTTTATCACCATTCTCCATTCAACATGGCACTGAGTTCCCAATCAAGCTCTTGTGTAAGCCAAGGATTTCAAGCTTTGTGCCACCATGGCCAGAATATTACCTCGGCCAAGGCAGTTATGATGGGTCTCAAATGTTCCCCCGACTGCGATTTTCAAGACATGGGCTTTCATCCCTAGGTGCACCAAGAGTGCCTCAAGGACCGCCAGTAATCAATCCATTCATTCGGCCACCTTGTTCAAGCTCTCCTCCACCTGGACCACCTTCTGGTGCATTTCAGAATCCCTCCATTAGCCTTCCAGTGAAACAATTTGAGCTTCCACGGGAACCACAGATAACAGACGTCATAGGTATCATAGCTTTGCCCCCTTTGTTGAGGTATTGCCGGGTTGTATGGGATGCAGATGACCAGAGCAATATTTTGTCCGACCTGGGCAGTGTGGGACCCAAAGCCCAACTCAGCCAAATGCATACTGAATTCTCCTTGAAGCAATATGCCAAACGGATGGAGCAGCCCATCTACAGTGCCTTCCACAAGCAGAAGAAAGAATTGGTAGCAGGGTTTCTGCAGACAAAGCACCATGGCATTATCTGGGGGAAAAACATTTGGAAACAGCTTCGAAATACACTCCTGCACTCCGCACCAGATATTAATGCTTATTTCATGTCATTTGAGTACTGGGAGCTGTTGAATGATTTTCATAATGCTGAATGGATTTGGCGACAGTGAATCCAGATATTCTGGAAGGTATATACAAGAGATATTCAGAAGTGGAGGAAAAAGGGTAAGCGAGGTGAAAAGTGACCAGCAATGGATTTGGCAGAGTGCATCAGCAAATAGGTGAGATGTAACCTCTCCGAGGTGCCAAATACTCTGTTCATGAGTGTGATTTGCTGGGTGTCGAATGGCAATGATAACCTTATATCCCCAAATCAACGTCAATCATCCTATACAGATAGAAGGCATAGAGAGAACATGATTGTCTTTGTCAACAATAAAGAATGCCCCATGCAGCCATCCATTCTATCCATAATGTTGGAGTGCGCTTTCAAGCACAACAAATTGGACGAAGAGTGTACGGGATGATATACACATGGGCAAATGATGGATGATGCCATCTATGGCCTGATATCGTACAACTGCTGACTTTAAAATGCTTTCAGGTTGAAACTAGGATACAATTTGAATATAATGTTGGTAGCAATAAGAAGAGGTACAGGTAAGGAGATGACTGAGCACATTGTAAGACCAGCAAAAGCAATCCCCAGAAGCCAGGTTAAGGCTTGACATGTTCTACTGCTATCATGATACATAGACTTTAGAAGGTTCTGATCACTGTGGAAGAGTAATGGGAGAGGACAATAGTGGGCAAGAGAATGGTAATTGTATGAATGTAAGTTCTGATTGGAAGAACAGACATGATTGTATTCCACACATATAGATTTATTCCAATGCTTGCTGGTCAGTGCAGTATCTAACATTGCAATGAATATCCTGAGCAATGGAGTATATGCCCATCCACCAAGCTTACCTCACAGCAACTGACAGATATCATTGAGAACAGAAAGACAACAGACAAAGGTGTAATGGAGATTCAGGAAGAAGTGAAAGATGGTAAGGAGGTCCTCGATCCAGATGATACAAATTCAGTATTGAACACAGCGCTCAATCCATTCAACAATGAATCTGAACATTAGTGTCATGATGATGCAGTCAGTCTGCTGAAAGCCTGCCCGATATCCCAATCCACTGTTAACCTCATTGCTGGTGACAAGTATTCAATTCCAGGCTTACCAGGAACCAAGTTTCTGGCACACAAGGTTTGTGCAGTGTTGTTCATTGTGAGGAGATGTGTTTCATCAGCAAAATGTATTTTAGTCTCTGGAAGACTCCAGGAGTGTCTGAGAGGATGTGGAGTGTAAACTTAGAAGCGTCAATTTCAGGAGAGTATCAGACCCTAGGAGGGTATTCCGGCCGGCCTTCA